>Ga0209190_1000073_pt1 | contig 65310 bp, 96 predicted proteins | sample M_140205_XF_Meta_FD_187315 | JGI IMG/M metagenome (GOLD analysis project Ga0209190, IMG submission 187315) | Freshwater microbial communities from Lake Montjoie, Canada to study carbon cycling - M_140205_XF_MetaG (SPAdes) (version 2) | ecosystem: Environmental > Aquatic > Freshwater > Lake... | reverse complement strand
CTGCAAATGGATGTAATGCTAAACGCGAATGAAGATCGAGACAGTAACGTACAGGATTAACTGGGCGAAGTTTCGGGTCGGCCATTCCTTTTTTGTACCCTGCATTGACCACAAGGCAGCAAAACGTGCAGTGAAGGAAGTTATGGGCCGACTGAAAATTCGTATTGTTACAAAAGTTGTGATCGTAGAGGGCATCAAAGGTTTGCGGGTGTGGCGGGTATGAGCTACACTGGCGATGCTGGGAATGCAGTTGCCAGCACATGATGTTTGCTCCTTGAAGGTTCTCCCTTCCTCCCTTTCCCCCGCCTTAGTGCGGGGGTTTTTTATTGCCGAGCCGCTTGCGCTTCGCGGTCCAATTTGCGGGTGGAAGGTTCCAAAATCTCCATGACCTGCGGGTAGTATTTCTTATCGATTGGCATACCCCGATCAGACTTCATCTTGCGCTCAAGCTGCTTCTTCAACGAGGCTTTGATGTTCTCGTACTTGATGGCATCGAAAGGATTGCTGGAGTTGAACTTGGCCATCTTGGTGAGCACCTTCTCCACGTCCTCGTCCGAACCTTTGTCCAAGTCCCGCTCCAGCCGATCAAGCAGTTCAGTGCGCTCACGTTTAACTTTGAGAATCTCGCCTTGGAGGTGGAAGATTGCTTCGCGCTGGGCCACAAGCCCTTCGGTGGCAAACCCAAATCGCTGCGCCCACAGTTGACCCTTGGTAAATTCGTCGGCATCTTTGATAATTGCACCTGACGCAGTAGTAGCACCCTCGCGCTCATACCGTTCAGCAGTGAACGCCCCACGAACAAACGCTGGCATCAATTGCTCAACTCCACGCAAGATATCACCCTTGTTGTAGTAATCAATTGCTTGGGGTATTTGTTTAAAGCCAAGTGAAAAGCCCGGCCCCATCAACGACATAAGATATTCTTGCATCGCAGCAGTTGCAGTAGCGGATTCCTTGACCTCGGGCATCCACATGTTGTTGAGTGATAAGCTACCAGTGATATCGTAGCCAGTCATGGCCGTGAGCACCCCACGGTCAAGGATTTCGTCCAAAGTGTGGTTGCCAACCTTCACGCTGCCAAAAGTCTCAGGGAGCCACTTGTTGCGAAACCAGAATTCCAAATCGCGTTCGTCAAGGGGGTCCTCTTCGTCCTCGTCTTTTGACTTGCTCATGGCTTGAAGTACGCCCATCATAAAAGACGCGCCAGGAACGCCAGCATAGCCAGCAATCATCCCAGACATGGCAATTGTTCCAAAGAACTGAGTCATAGCCTTCGCCCGGTCCTTGGCATCCAGCCCGGCAACCATGCGGTAAGCGTTGCGAAGGAAGAACGTGGTCACAAACGCTGGGAACATTTTGAACTGCAACAGCGCCCTTTCGAGCGGCTTGTGAGCGTTGATTAAAACACTCCGCTCTGCGGTAGCAAGCAAGCCACGAGGACGCTCTGATGCGTGATAGTTACCCAGCGCCTGATATGTTTCGGCTTCGGCCAATGGCAGGGCTTCTTCGTGGGTGTACTTTTTCTTTGTGTCGGGGTTTATTTCACTTCGATACAAACGATACGAAGTCATGAACGTGACTTCCCGCACCATGCGTTCGGTGTGATGGAACAACGCCGTCATGGTGTTAGTTGTAACCCGCCAAGTCCGGGCTACTGCCCCTTGAGTTGCTTGTGTAGGCTTTGCTCTACGATTACCCAAGTCATAAGCCAACGTGGTATCGCTAATCCCTCGGTCCGCCATGTACTGAGCCGCAAGTTGTTCGTCCCCAGTCAACTTCACCAATTGGTTGTTGAGCATAGATGGAAACTCGTAAGTGGACGTGCCGTCCGCAGCAGTGCGTGTAACGCCAGTGGAGCCAAAGATGGCCAAAGATTTCCCCAAAGACGCCGCAACTTTGGCTGGGTTAAATCCGTGATTGGAAGTGAGCACTGGGCCAACAAAAATTGGAATGGCCGTTAACTGTGCCACAGCAGTTTTCACCGAAGTCATCAGCCACAGATACGCCGATTGGTTCACAAAAGCGGATGCCCCGTACATAGCACTGTCTTCGGGATCAGGGCGCACCTGCGTCTCTGCACGCATACGCATCTCAGTCACAAACTCACCAAGTCTGGCTTTATTTGGATTCCCTTGGAGGGAGTCGCTGGCGCGGTCAAGCTGCCCCATGATCTTTGGGCCGTACTTGATGCGGGCCAATTGATTGGCCATGTTTGTACCCGTCACAGCAAAGTTGCGGGCAATGTCTCCAGTGAAACCCGTCGTGCCTTGGCGGTGCATGAACTGCCTGCGGAAATTGCGATCGGGCAACGTCTGCAAGTACATCTGGTAAATCTCATCCTTGAGGCGATCAACGTCAATTTTGGACATACCTGTGGACACTAAGTTCCCTTGATCGTCCGTAACAGATTGCGCTACCGCGCCGTTGTCAATGGCCTCAAACATCTTCTTTAGCATACTGCTGGGTTCTTGGTCATTCTTACGCGCATCCGACAGGTCGTTACCAGCGTCCACTTCTTTGCGTTGCTTCAGGTCGTCTAAGCTTTCACCTAACTGCTTTGCCCGTTCTTGCGCAAACAAGTCTCGATTGATCTCGCTTTCAAACATGTAGAACTCACGGTTCTTACCTTTACCGACACGCAGCCAATACTGCCCGTAACGCATGAGGGGGAAGTACGGATACAGCTTCTTGCCGTCCTCGTACATCTTCTTGAGTTCGGCGATAACTTTCTTTTGCGCCGTGGGGTCAAGCTTGGACGTATTGATCTGCTGCTGGAGCAAATCTTGGTACATGTCGTGGTTGTTTATGTAGAAGTCACGCACGTCCGAATAAAGTTTTTTAACGTCGGGGGTTAACCCTTTCCACAGTCGCTCCAACGTAGGATCGGTGAACTCACGTTTGCCGCCCAAGTCTTGTAACTTTTGGGCGTTGGCTTTTGCGTAAGTGTCACGCTCGGCAGCAGTGGCAAAAGACATGGAGATACGGTCTTTGCCCGTACCAGCAAGCAGATAGAACGGCTTGGTTGGGTCCCGCGACAACAGCGTGGAATAGTGCATCACGTCAGCCAAAGCCTTGAACTGCTTGATAGATGTGCGATGCAGCTTCGCCAGCTTATCAGATATAGGGAACAGAGCATTGGTGCGCTCATTGCGCATCGCAGCCATATCGCCCAGGTACTGCCAAGATTCTTTGATGCCTTTGATACCGAGTCGGTCGGCCCACTGCACAACCGCACTGGTTTGCAGCGCAGGTAGAAGTTGACGCAACGCTGCGTTTGAAAAAACTTTGCCCCGCAACAGCATCACATTTACAAAATCGTTCATGCTGCGCAGGTTGGTCAACGTGCCCAGATCACGGAACGTGTCGGCAGTATTGCTCTTCTCAATCTTGGTTTCCGTTGCGTTGGCCTTCTTCTTTTTGGTCTTGAGTTGGGAAGAAACCTCGGCTTCTTTTGCTGTCAACTGTTCGTTCTTAACCTCGGCTTGCATCAAAGGCGTCATACGAGACGTCAGCATCTTGTCGGTGAGGTTGATTACATCTGACAGGGCACTTGTGTGCATCGGCCCCATGTTGAAGAACTGCCGCACATTGTTGACGAAGCGAGTGAACAATGACTGCTTCAACACCCCCGGCGTGTCCATCAGGAACTTTTGAAAGGTGGGGTCCGACATTGCATACGCAACAAACTCGCGGGGGTCTCCAAAAATGTTGGAGGCGATTAAATCCTCCATGAAGTCGGGCAAAGTGCCCGCTTCGCGCATTTCATTTACTCGATTGACCGTCAGGTTCATCGTATCCAACAAGGCGTTGTAAGCCTTACCCAAATCGGACCGACGCTCAAAAATAGACCCGGATTGCAACGCACTAAGCGCCATGTCCATTTTCTTGTTTAGGGCGGCGTGCAGCATCTCGTGCAGCACAGTGACGTTGTTTATGCCTTGGCTTGGACCCCCAGTCACGCCCCGGACAAATACAAATCGCTCGCCTGTAGAGACAACACGCAGAAACAACCCACGAGACATATCCCAGTCTTCAACAGCGCCGCCCTCAGTAATTTGCGGGGGCAGAGGAGCATCCTCCTCGATGACTTGGAAGCGAACGTCTTTGACAAACGGCAGCAGGCGCTGGGCCAAAAACTTTTGGAATGGATTACCTGTTTTGATGACGTGCCGCAACGCTTGCTGGCCAGTGGTCATCTTGTTGAATCTGGTATCGGCCCGACCCGTTTTGACTTGAGCAGCAGACTTGGATACTTGGGCAGCAATGCCTGTTTTGATATCAGCAAGTTCCCTGGCAGTGATTGCCGGATTTTTAAGCAACGCATCAACTCTAGCGCCTAGCTGCGTACCTTTAAGCACGCGCCCCAACAACAACAATGATTTGATTGCTTGAATTTTGCCAATTCGTTGGCTCTCAACCGCTTCTTGCGCGGCCTCAAGACTGTCGTAGCCGCTGGGGTCCAAGGGTGTCAGTGCATTATTAAGTGCCGCATCCGCAGCATCTACTGCTTTGCTGTTGGACTTCCAATCTTTGCGCTGTTGCTCACGCCTTTGATCTGACGCGGCCCTTTGCTCTGGTGTTAGCCGAGCGCCCTTCGGCCCGCGTTTGCCTTTAGGCGCAGCTTCAGTTTCAGCTTGGGTCTCGGCCTCGATCTCAGGCGCAAGGTCAGCCAGATCGCCAATCACGTTGGCAACTGAATCAGGGATGGGGGCTTCCTCGGCGTGGTCAACGTCCGTCTTGGCTTGTTCTGCGGCAAGTTCTTCTTGCAGTGCAGCTTGCTCTTCAACAGGCGGGATGCCTTCTGCGGTTTCAGTTGCGGGGGTTTGTTTGGTTTTGTATTCTGTGGCTAGACGATCAAACGTATCTTCAGCTTGGCGAATTACAAACTGATCGGTCTCCCCATTATCCACAAGCGTGTCAATTGTGTTTTGGCGGTAGGAGTCAAGAGCCGCATTGACATCCCCGTTGTACTCAGGACTGTTTACTTGGTCAAGAGCAGCGTCAAAATTAGTTTTTGCAACTTGCTGGGCTTCAGCGCGTTTTGCTTCAGACTTGGCTTGCTCGGCTTCGTCTAAAGCAACCCGTTCATCAAGTGTTAATGCAGGCTGCTGAACCGCTTCTCCAGCAGGAGTTGCTGCAACATTTTGTCCAACAGGTACCACTCCACTTGGCTCAACTGCTCCAACTCCTGCGGGGGCGCTGACTGCACCGGGCTGTCCAACCACTGGAGCGCCTGCTCCACCTGCTGTAGTGTCAGTTCCTGCAACATTTTCTGCTCCTTGCGCTGTTCTTTCGTAAGCCGCATCATCTTCTGCCTCTAAAGTAGCCGCTTCCACGGCTTTGATTTCAGCCTCGGCGGGCGTCAGCCCCATATCCGTAAATGTGGTTTTTAATTGCTCCACACGCGCAGGATCAATTTGTGGCACACCGGGCGTTGGCGCAGCAGCAGCTTCTTCTACGGTAGGGGCAGTCGTTGGTTGTCCGGCAACTGTTTGTGCAGGTGCCTCTGAGGCAGCTTCGGGTTTGCGGTTGAGATATTCTTTTGTGCCCTGCACGCCAGCGCCAAGACCACCACCAACGATCGCAGCTTCCAAGCCACGATTCAACGCCTCTTCTGCGCTGAGACCTTTCTTGGTCCCCGCAGCTTCACCAAGGTACGCCGCTTCTTCTTCCAAAGCCTCAGTACCAGCTTGAATAGCTGTCTCTTTTCCAATGCGCCCAGCGCCCGTTTTACCAACAGTGGGTTTTAAAAGTCCTTTGGTGGCAAAGCGTTCAAACGTGCCTTCTACAATAGCGGCAGTAGCCGCAGCAATTACGTCTCCGACAGTGGCGTCATCAAGCGTCTTCTCGTCATTTTTAACGCGCTCGTCCAAAATTTCTTTGGTACGCGCCATGATATAAGCAGGGAAAACCCCTGCCGCTGCCACCATATCTGGAGAAGAAGTCAGCACGCGCTCGGCAATGAACGGTACAGCCTTGAGGGGGTTGCTACCCAACTCTTTAAGTTGCGTGCTAGGTTGATAGCCGATACTCTCGTCAAAATCTTTAAGCGATTTAGCCCAATCAAACAGGGGTTGAAGCTGCTTCTTGTTCTTTATGTCTTCTTCACTGATACCGGACAGCGGCACAGCCAATTCCAACTTATCACCAATTCGCTCGGCAACTTCTGCCACGGCCCCAACACCTGCACCAGTCAAAGATGCGGTACGACCAATCATTCCCATAAACGGGTTTGATGTGGTTGCTTGCGGCTTTTCCTCGGCCTCTACTTTAGGCGCAACAGCATACTGGGTCCAAGGGCCTTCAGAAACAGGTTCTGGCTGAGCGGCGTATTGCGCCCAAGGCCCTTGGGATGCGTCTGATTTGTATGCGTCCCAAGGTCCGGTTGCCATACTTTATACCTTTTCCCAGCTTGATGGATTTGCAGGGTCGCCGCCTTTATAACGATACCCCTGTTGTACTGTACCCGGTTTTGGACCGCTTTGCGTTGCAGGCGCTCCCCGTACTGGCGCTGGTGTTGGCGTTGGGGCTCCTTGGGGGGCAGGTTTACCGACGCCCATCTCCCGCTCAATCCACGCATCTCGATACGCTTCGGCCCGATCCGGGTCGGCTTTCTTTAAATTTTTGTACTCTTTATCTGATAGTTTATTATCATTCCATGCCTCTATGGCTGCTTTTCTATCTTTTGCTTTCTGCCCTTCTTGCGCAGCGGCAGCACGAGCTTCACCTGGATACCGACCAAGATCACTTGCGGCTTGAGCAGCAGCTTTGGCCAGCGTCTGTTTGTTAGCAGGTGCTCCAGCTTCGAGCATCCCTTGATACACAATGTCCGTTTGACGAGCTAAGTCCGTGGGTTTGTTTGCAGAGATACCCGCAGCTTGCAAATGGCTTTGAGCAGTCATTTCAGATTGAGCCAGACCACCCAGCAATTGAGCGGTCTTTTCTTGCACGCCGACTCTAAGTTTTTGGGCTTCCATTTCTTTGGTTTCGGCCTTGTCTTGCAACGACATAGCTTTGCTAGTCATGCCTTCTTTACGGGCTTGTGCGGCAGTAGCCAATTGAATCTCAGAAGAACGCAACAAACGCTCAGCCTCTTTGTTGTCTTTCTTGACTCGGGCAACTTCGCCAGTAAACGCTTCAATTGCGCCTCCAGCGCCTTGGTATATGTTGGGGGCGCTAATCATCTTGGCCGCAGCCAACAACGCGCCGAGACCTTTGGCTTCATCTACGTCTTTACCGCTCCTTAACTTCTCCCGTTCAGCTTTAGTCTCAGCCAAATACGGGGCCAAAGTATCTGCGCCATACATTTTCTCAATGAACGGCATACGGGCGTTCACGCCTTGTTCGTATTCTTCGGGCGTTGGAGTAGTAAGCGACATTCCACTCAGACCAGAAATGGCTTCTTGAGCCTGTTTCCCATAAGACCCACCACCAGCAAAGGCTACGATACCGCCGTTTGCAGCCTTGTACATATTCTCTTGCGCATTGGGGGGAAGCTGGTTAAACGCAGCAGACATGCCGCCACGATCGGAAGCCCTTTGTGCTAGTTCCTCGTCGATGAGTTCAAGCGTGCCCATGTCTTTGCGGGCCTGCGCATTTTGCCGGGCTGCTTGCAATTGCTGATCGCTCAGTTTGTCAATGATGTCGGCGGTGTTGTAATCACTTGTGACCGAGCCACCATCAGCATACTCATGCACAAAACCGCCGTCAGCCTTCATCAACTGGCTAACGCCATAAGCGCCCATACCTAAACCCGCCAACTGCTGCAACCCACCGGGCTGAGCTTGGTACATCTGTGTAACAGACGACGAACCCGTAGGCGTACCGCGCAAAATGTCAGACATGAAGCCCAACTGTTTGTACGGGTAGTTCTGCTGATTCAAGAAGTCTTGATACGACTGACTCAAACCCTGCTGTTCCAACGCTTGCTGTTGTGTGCCGTAAGCATTTTGCAGCTTGTTGATATCCATACCTTGGGCAAACTGTTGGCCACCCAATTGCCCCAACTGCCCCGCAGCTTGCAAGCCGGTTTGCAAGCCTTGCATACCCAGACCAGCGCCGTACTGACGAGATTGTTCGCCAAGTTGTTGGCCTGATAGCCCATACTGTGCGCGTTGCTGAGCAGCAGTCATGCCTTGACCAGCGCCAAACTGCCGAGACTGTTCCCCCAATTGTTGCGCGGCCATGCCTTGCTGTTGATTGGCCAACTGTGCCTGGAGGTTTTGCCCAGCGCCAAGTTGTTGAGTTTGTAACTGCGCACCAAGATTTTGCTGGCGTACGTTGTAGCCCATCTGCTGATTAGCAAGCTGAGACTGAAGATTTTGCCCTGCGCCCAGTTGTTGTATGCCCAATTGAGCGCCAAGATTCTGTTGTCCAACCGTAAGGCCCGCGCCTTGGTTAGCTTGCTGCGCTTGCAGATTGGCCTGTTGCTGGGCGTTGAATTGCTGCTGAGCGTTTTGAAACGCGGCGTTCTGCCCGGATGCTTGAATGTCGCCCTTTTGGGTAGCCAAGTTACGTGCAGCTTCTGCATCCATAATGGCCGCACGAGAACCGCCAAATGCCCCTGACCTAGCTGCCTGGGCACCACGTTGAGTTCCAGCAATGTCGGCTTGGCGTTGGGCTTCGCGCTGCTGAATATCCACCACATTCTGCATGTAGGGGTTCATGTACTGGCTGACGTTTGAGCCTGTGTAGTCTTGCGTGCCTACTTGTTGGGCTGGGTCCATCTTATATTGTTGTAGCCCAGGCGCATTTACATCTGACGGCCCTTGCATCTGATAATCTTGTAGTCCAGGTGCATTGACTTGTTGGGCGTTGAATTGCCCAGCCTGATAGGCAGCAGGTGCTTGAAATTGATTACCAAACCGTCCCGCGTTATAGCTCGTCCCCATAGCCCGTTGGCCAGCCAACCCAGCCAACCCAGAGGCGGTATCCAACTGAGGAGCAGTACCCATGTTTCCGGCTTGTGTCATGGCTTGTTGCTGCAACGGAGAGAACCCAGCAATGCGGTTTGCATCGTAGGTTTTATATGGATTCTGGTTAATGTCCGTCAACGCTGATGTTTTGGCTAGCGTGTCTTTGGCGTACCCCCGTGCCCACTCAGGCAATTCAGTAATTTGAGTTGTTTGTGAAGGAGTGCCGCCACCACCGCCAGAACCGCCACCGCCGTAAATGACACGACCACCTTCTTTGCGAGTTACGCACTCGCCCAAAAGTTCACCTACTGCATAAAGCTGACGACGAGAGTAGTTCATATGCTGACCCCAACAATTTTGTATTTTTCCGAAAACCCGTAGCGTGTCCACAGACGAGCAATCGAATCACGGGCTGCGCCTTCAATACAAGTTGCCCCATATCGGGACAAAACTTGTTTCAATTGCGCAAAAGTTTCTGGGCTGCTGATTAGTTTGCCGCCAATAGCAGTGATGAAAGCAACCCGATCATTCGGGCGGTTATAAAAAGATACGGTTGCCGCGCCTTGTACGCCTTCGTCATTTACGGCAACAAGCAACGACCATTGGCCGGTAGATACAAGTACTTTAGCAGCTTGGGTATCGTAGTCCCCTTTGGAAAACTTGAGCGCAGAGTCAATAAAGCCCTCAACCATCGGCCAAACCTGATGGACGTGCCCAGTATCTACGGCTTCAATTTTCATGCTGGCAAAAAGCGTTCGGCTCGGCTGTTTTTGGCAACCTTGCCATTGCCCACAGTTTTGCCACGGGCCGATTGAACTCTATTCATCATTGCGTACAACTTACGCGCACCTGCTTCGGTCGAGCCATTGCCCAACTCGGACACGATACGTGCAGGCACCACAAATTCACCGTCGGCTAAACGAGCAGGTTGTTTTTTACCGATTGTGGCAGGAATAGAGTCAGACACGCCATCTCCGGGGCCACGAAGCAGTCGGCCACCATCGGAGTAATCGCCGAGGTTATATCCGCCACCGGCAGCATAGGCGTGCATCAAACCACCATGAGCCTCCCCGCCACCGCCAGCATCGCCGCCTCCACCGCCTCCACCGCCAGCATCGCCACCGCCTTCAGCGCCACCCTCACCACCGCCCCAACCACCTATGGCCGCATCGCCAGCAGCACTGCCGCCATAACTTCCACTGCTATCGGCAACACCGCCCATAGTTGCTGCCGCGCCTTCCGCTTCCCCCAATTGCCCAATACCATGAGCCAGCATCCCAGCACCGATCAAACCCGCCAACATACCGCCAGGAGCCAAACCACCCAACATGGAACCGTAACCCGACAGGGCTTGGCCTGCGCCAATTGCGCCCATGCCAAAATCTCCATAGCCAGAAGAACTAGAAGAACTAGAAGAGCCAGTAGAACTACCACCGCCACCACCGCCACCGCCACCGCCGCCATTTCCGGCGTCTACCAATTCCTGAGTGGTTGGGCTACGACTCTGACCTTGTTTGATGGCCTCGTACTGTTGTTTGCCCGGATCGTATTTAATTGTGGTTTCTCCACCTTCGGCAAACCCGTATAACGATTTGGCTTGGTCTGCACCAATTTTGGTGTAGCCCGGAGTGAAGTAGCGTTGCTCTCTGCCAAAGCTTTGGAACTGCTCTGGAGACCCAGCCCGTGGTACGTTGGGCTGCGGGAACGGCGTAGTCGGCCCTGCGCTGTAGGAATACCGCTGACCCATATCTTTGTCGGGGGTTACAGGGGGTGGGGCTTCTGATTCGTGCATCATCATGGGGGCTAACCCTGCCAACCCAGACTTGGCAAGACCCGAAATACCGCCCATAGCATCAACTCCGGCACTTAAACCAGAAGCACCCGCTGCGGTGTTACCACCGCCAAACATAGTCTCCAAGCCTTTACCAGCAGTGGCAAACGGACTTGCTTGTGCCGTGGTAACTGCTTGGGCGGCGTTCCCGCCAGAAAGTGCCGCTTGAGTGCCCAATTCTTGAGTACCTAAACCAAGCATCCCTGCGCCCAGCCCCGCGCCGCCATAAGCACCTAAACCTGCTTTAACGCCATCCATCAAGTTGCCAGTACGCAAAGCTTGAATACCACCAACCCCAAGGCCAATCATTCCGGGGGTTAAAGCAAGCGAAGTTCCGCCTGTAGCAACCGCCAAGCCACCGCCAATAATCATGGGCAACATGTCTTCAAGAAACCCAGCTTCGGGTAAACCCGTAGAAGGGTTAATGGTCAAAGACCCCCCAGCGGCCATAGCAATTTGTTGCAGCCCACGAACCTCGTTGGGGGTCATGTGGACCAAGGTCGTGTCTTTGCCTCGCCCTTGGGCGGCGAGATGTTGTGCGGCTTGTTGAAGGCTCATTTTTGCCTCGTAAATGGGGGGTTGGTTGATCGTATCATGTCAGGCTTTTATCCGCAAAGGGTAGCTGGTTGCCACACCGCCCGAAGTATCGTAGTAAATGTCACCAGAACGCAGGTTGGCAAAGTCGGCTTGCGTGGGTAAGCTGATAACGAACTGTCCAGATGTAGTAGAACTTGGTTGGGCAAAAGTTAAACCCGCCACCACCCCGGTAGTCCCTACTCCGGCAGACGCAAATATTGCAGGCAGCGGGGCGTTTATCTGGTTAAAGTACAGCCGCAAGATATTCATAAATTGCTCTTGATACTGAGCGTTGTACTCAGTTGGAGCCGAGGGCAGGCGCGGTGGGGTAACGGTTTTAAAGCCCATGTTATCTCCTCCCATCAGGACGAATGTCAATACGAGGAGCGCCCAGTTGCCACTGCACCCCCAAGCCGTCTGTCGTTGATCCGGCAGTGCCAGAACTGACTTTAAACGCCATCTGCCGTCCACGAATCCGTACATAGACCTGCTGAGTGAACTGCTGTATGTTGTACGTGATCTGGTTCTGGTAGTTCTGGGTGCTGGTCACCGCCGGATCGTTTGAGTTCCCATACGCCGCGCCAGGAAAAGTTCTTGGAAGTGCCGTGAAATACGCAGTCGGCTGGTTAACGTTAGAGCCGTCAAACGTCAGATCAGGAATCAAGCGCCACACAAACCCAAAGTTGTTGCCATCCCCAATGTCAAAGTCGGATGACTGCACATTGGCCACAATTGGGACAGGCGGATTAACCGTGCCGTCATCTACACCGTCTTCGTGGTAAACCAACAAACCATTTTCACTTCCGCCAGCAGACCCATAGGCAACCGCCATTGGAGAATACCGCAACGGACTATCAAGCCATGCTGTACGCCCTTGGTAAGCTGTGCCCGTGTAGTTTGTCCAGTCACCGTAATACCAAACATTGTCTTTGTAGTTGTAGATCACATACCGATCAATTACGGTGGAGTTGGTTGAGCAGTACTGCCACCAGACCTCGTTGTAGCCTTCATTGGTTCCAGCCACAAACTGAAAAGACTGTGTTCTGTTGATGTCGGTAAATACATATTCACGCAGCGTAGATGGCAAAATATCTACTCGACCAGAGTATTGGTAGAACTGGTCTAACCCCATCCAGTACGTGATGTTGGTAGCGGTTGCCACAGCATTGGGGCCAGCAATGGAAATGTTGTCACCCAATATCTGGAAGCTCCACACGTAGGGTGGGCCAATATATTGCATGGAGTAAATTGCCGCATCAGTAAACACCAAAATCTCTTGTCGAGTTTGTTGGGCCGTGATAATTGCAGACCCACGACTAAGCCTGTAATCCCCTGCTTGGTTGGTAATAGCAGGCGTCCAGGTTTTGTAATCTTCTTGGTTTGACCAACGAATTTGCATGGGATCAAGCGCAACGGTGGCATACACCCCAGTTGGATCATTCGCGCCAAAAGCAATAACAAACCTAGATGCGTCGGATACCAGTACGTAGTTGACAAGAGATGGGCACGTAGCATCTACCCCTCCCGTACCTGCAAGAACTATCACACCCCGATCAAAAATATTGGGATTGTTGTTAACTTCCCAGTAGTACAAGGGACCGCCACGCGCATTAAACACAAGGTCTTCACCAAAGTTTGACTGGCTCCATGTTCGTAGCTGAATTCCAATTCCTGTTGTAGCCGCAACTCCCCACCCGGTGGCAGAAGCTGCATACTGACGAACACTGTCTGCAATAGCGTGTGTCGTTACAAACCCTGCGTACCCGCGTACACACCCGGTAAAGGTTGTAGCAGTTACCCCAGTGTAAGAAATCACTTCTCCAGTGACACTAAAAGTACCAGAAGCAGAGAAGCCTGTTGTGGATGTGACGTTGATTGTTACTGTGGAGTACTGGATAACGCCCGTAGCCGAAGGATGCGAAGCGGCAACAGTAGCGCTTGCCCCCCGTGTACAGCCCGTCAAAGTTGTAGCGGTTACCCCTGTGTAAGAAATGATCTCGCTGTCAATTAAGACACTACCCGAAGCCGCAAGAGTTGCCGTACTGGCAACGCCTATCGTGGTAACAGAACTGCTTATTGATGCAGAGAGTATGCTGTTACCAACAGTAGCCAATGCGCCTGTTAGTGTTGTTGTAACTGACGGTCCATTAGAGCCGCCCCACCCACCAGCGCCCCAACCCGTACCAAACGTGTACGTAGCACCCCCAGTCGTGGCTTGATACGTGGCTAACACCGAGCCCCCGCCATTTCCTGAATCTCCTGCTGTAGCTACAACAGATACCGTAATGCTGTATGTGCTTGAAGAGAGATATGTGATTTGAAATTCAGCATTGAGAATAAGCGCGGTTACGTTGCCACCAAGACTCACTGCTCCACTGAAAGTTACAAAGTCCCCAGTCTGAGCGCCGTGCCCTGCGTCAGTTACTGTGATGGTCGATGACCCTGTGGTTGCCGCAAATGTAGCCCCACCCACCCCCGAAGTAGCCCGTATAGGCGTCACATCAAAGAAGTTGCCACCAGGGCTACTCTGTATATAGTATTTAAGACTGGAGCCAAGAGCCAGCAAGTTAAAGCTAGACAACGTTATCCAGTTCCACATGGAACGCACAACACCCCACAACACGCCTGTGGTGGGATAAACAATTGCAGTGCTTACTCCGGCAACATCAGTAGACAAAGCCCCCGCATCTCTATCCCAGCCGCCAATTTTCTCTGGTTGGCCCGAACGAAAGCGCACCTTGTTGGTTTGATACCAACCGCCTTCATTGGCGTAGTTGGTGCTTTCTCGGTTGGTTCCCGGCCTGAATGCAAGTTTCTGTAAGGGCATTTCGATTCCTATGACAAGAACATGGCGCGTTCGTCAATCCGACGGTTTTGCAGCCCTTTGAGTATTTTCCCACCAGCCATGCAATACTTCAAGAGTTCTTCCGCAGCGCCCGCTTTATCGCCCCGAAGCAGCTTTTGACGAAGCGTTGAACGCTGGAGTGTTCCAAGACCGACATTAAAACTAAAGCTAACAAGGCCATCATACATGCCTTGTGTAAGAGGAACGGGGCAAAACTGAACAACTCCACGCTCGAACCTTGCAAGATCAAACCTGAGAATCCCATCTACTTCTTCCTTGGTGAATTGTCTGTTGTCTTCCGGGCGCAGGGCAAATCCATCCCGGTCTTCAATTTTTAGCTTGCCTTGTTCGGGGTACAAAACGTGGCCCACGCCCACAGTCCAGAGCTTTGCCGGGCAGCGGTAGGGTTTATACCGAATGCCCTCATGGTGGCAGATGACCTTGATGGCCTCTGGGCTGACGTTCATTTTGATTTAAACGCCTGACCGCCAAACCAGAAGCTCACGATACAACTCCAGATGATTTGTGTTTCATCATCCCAAAGCTGGTTGATCGCCACATCAAAGGCCACATTTGTATGCCAAGCGTAATAGAAGCCAAAAATCTCAACAAACATGAACATCACAAACATGCCGTAAGTGATGACGCTTCTGGTGGCCGCACGCATATTGATAACCCAAGTGCTGGCCCCTTGGCCCAAGGCTATATCGTGTGCATACAGGGCTTGGCGCTCCTGCATTGCGGTCTGAGCATTGGTGACCTCTGCGTTGATCTGAATCTGCTCGGTCTGGATATGCTCAATGCGTTCCTGTGCCTCCAGGCCAGCTTTCTTTAGCGTCAGTTCCCGCTCTGTCTGCATGGCGGCAAGCGCCAACTCATGCTTCTTGTCGGCCCGGTCTTGGAAGAACTCAAGGATTTTTGGGAGTCCGCCCATCAGGAAGCTGATGAGGGATGAGAATAGAGTGAGCATTATTTTCCTTTTATGCGTTGAGTGACACCAATTTTTTCTTCAAGAATGGCGATGTGCATCCGGTTGACTTGAATGTCATCCCGGTTTTTTTGCACTTCTTTTTCCAAGTCTTGGCGCAATTTCTCGCGGGCAAGCTCCGCTCCAGTGTTGCTGGCCTGCTTATTGTCTGAGGTCACCACCAGACTGATCTTGTTGTTCAGGATGGTCACCTCATGCGCCAGGGTGGAGAGGGCATTCATCAGGTACACGACACAGGTGAACAGAATGGGCAAAAGGGCAAAAGCCGTTTTTTCAATGAGGGCCGATTTGGCTTCCAGTTTTTCCGTCATCTTTTTTCCTTTCGTCTTCAATCTGCTTGCGCAGTTTTTCGGTTTTTTCCATCTGCGCTCGGGCCTCCCGTTTCACAACCATGGTATCCACATATAGCATCCCCACCAGAGGGATCATCAGCACAAAGACCAGTGCGAACAGTGTCAGGACAAAAAGGTATCCAAACGACCCCGATGATGAAGACTGATTATCCACATTAGGCATATCAGGTATCCGATTACGAAAACCACCACCACCGTTTCCAGCACCCTGTCCAGTATCTGATTTTTTAACCTTTGTCGCCGCCATGCTTTCACCCGCTTTTCGTACAGTTCACGAGCCGCTTGTTCCGATTTCTGATCCAAGAGCCGCTGGTACTCTTCTACGATGTCACGCCACATATCAGGCATTCCCATCTCCCAGCGCACCATTTTCTCAAGGTCGGCGTAAAACTGCTTGGTCTGCCGCAGATACATCACATTGTCTATGGCTTGTGTGGCAAGGTCGTCTTTAATCCCCTTTTTCTGGTTGTCTTCCCGTTGTACTTCTGCTTTTTCGTGGCTGGCTTCAAGCTCTGCGTGGCCTTTGAAAAACTTTGAGAGCGCCCCACCCACTTCCGTGGTGATCTTTGTCAGATCATTGCCTGTCTTCTTCAGGTCTTGATAAACGGCAACGCACCCCTTTATGCCTTCATAGGCTCCCTTGCAAAGTGCGAATGCCGTGATGGGATCAATTTGTTACCCCAAAGCTGTTTTAATTTTGTCAATGGTTGTAGCAGTATCAATAGCCATCTGCATCGCCTCGTATTTTTCTCTTAATTCTTGACGCCGCGCTTCTGCTGCAACGTAGTCGTTGCCTGGAATTTGCTTCATTATGATCTCGTCATAGGGCTTAAATTCTTTTTCACGGGCGTTTCGGCGTAGCCCGTGCGCAATGGCTTTTGCTTTCGTAATGTTGATTACTATGCTCATGCTTGATACTCCCATGCGTCCCGAAATGTACGGTCAGTAGGTAGGTCTGCCACATTAATTATCTTAAAGGGTTTGCCCGCAGGAACGTCTTTGGCCGCAAGCGCTTCTATTGTGTTTCCTGCGTGGGACAACCACTCAGGCGTGGGAGTGACTACAGCCACGCCGCCTTCATCTGTTGGGTAAATAATGTGTTTTGTCATGATGCGTCCTTTTATCGGATTATTGCAACGTATGTGCCCGTTGCTGGGCTTGCCCCTGAAAATGGGGTGTAAGTGGTAATTTTTACACTACCTGCCAACTGATTTGCTGCGGGTGTTCCAAAAACATTGACCCCACGATTTGCCGCATTGTCATCACTGGCGCAACCTAGAACAACATAATTGGCGTCTGGCATGGCTGTTGAAAAGTTAATAGTAACTATTGCAGCCCCCCCGTCCGTAATACTGCTCACATTAGCGCTGGCTGTAATTGTGGGTGAAGCGCCAGTATCGTCATACATAATCCACGCTCTGGCGGAGTATGAAGGGGCTGAGCCTGAAGCCGTGGTAAGGGCTGTGGCAGTTGTGGCAGTGGTTGCACTTGTTGCGTTAGTAGCACTTGTTGCATTGGTAGCATTTGTTGCATTGGTGGCGTTTGTAGCAAAAGCAACGGACTGTGAAGCAATGTTGCTGGAAGTTATGAAAGACCCGCCCGAAGCTGGATTTGTAGCATAGGTTGAGTTGGTAGCGTTCGTAGCGTTTGTGGCGTTTGTTGCATTGGTGGCGTTTGTAGCAGAGGCAACAGACTGGGAAGCAATGTTGCTGGAAGTTATGAAAGACCCACCAGATGCCGGGTTTGTGGCATAAGTTGAATTGGTTGCGTTTGTTGCATTGGTGGCGTTTGTAGCCGAAGTTGCACTTGTGGCGGTGGCAGCGTTGCCAGAAATAGAAATGCCCCATGTACCCGACGCACCTGTGCCTGTCAGCGTAGGCGCGTAGCTGTTGTAGTTACCTGTAGTTAAACCGTTTGTGGCAGTGGCAGCGTTGCCAGAAATGCTAATACCCCAAGTACCCGACGCCCCCGTGCCTGTCAGCGTAGGTGCATAGCTGTTGTAATTGCCTGTAGTCAGTCCGTTCGTGGCCGTGGCAGCGTTGCCAGAGATAGAAATGCCCCAAGTACCAGATGCGCCCGTACCGGTGGGGGCTGGAACATCCGTACCAATGGTTAACCCTAAGTTTGTTCTTGCGCTGGCTGCTGTGGTTGCGCCCGTACCACCATTGGCAACGGCCAAAGTACCTGTCAGATTGGCTGCTTGCAGTTCATAGAAATTGGTTGCATCAGACCAGACCATGATTTTGGAGCCATTGGTAACCGTAACCCCAGTACCCGCTGCTGTGGTATTGCCAATCACAGTCGAGTTGTAGATGGTCAACGAGTATCCGCTGTTGTTCCAAATAATATATGCCTTGGAGTTTGGCGGCGCATAGACAGCAAAAGCTGCCCCAGTCGTGGTGGTGAACCGCAACATGGCATACACAGCTTGATTGCTTGCTGCCGTGGACGTTGGGCCGTTGGTAAATGTCAGGGCTTGGCTGGCGGCAGTGACACTGACCGTCTGGTACCCGGCAACGGATGTGTCTAGGATGTATGCCAGATTACTGTTGGTCGTGTCTCCCCACGTACCCGCCTGGGTGCCATCACTGGGAAGTTCTATCCGAAGACTTGATGAATACGTACTCATTGGTTTTCCTTATTGAACAACTTCTGTCCATGTGGGGGTTTGCGTGTCATTGATTTGAGTCCACTGGGAGTTGTCAGGTGCCCAGGTCTCGTTGAATTGACCCGCTATAGACACATCCCCAAACACCAAACTACCAAATGTGGCTACATCGCTGATTGTCACCGTTGCAGGGATGCTTGTCCAGCCTGGAGACTGATCGTCATCTATCGGCTCCCAGAGCAGTCGGCGCACAAAAGCATCAGCCGCAGTGACGGATTCCTGAACGGACGCCAAGACTGTGGCGGCTGTGGTTACTGTGTCGGTGGCAGTGACGGACTCGCTGACAGAGCAAATGGCTGTGTGTTTGGATGCAGTAGTGTCGGCAGCGGATGTGGCTTCGCTGACTGCGGTTGGGAACGTGGTTTTTGATGACGGCGTGTCTGTGGCAGTTGAGGTCTCATCTACCGCGCAGAGGAATATGAATATGGACGAAGTGGCATCCGTTGCCGTGGCTGTCTCGTTGATTTGCGGGGTGAACACAGCGCCAGCTTCAGTGGCATCAGAGGCCGAGGCAGTGTCGGAGGTGGACACGGCGTAGGTTGGCAAGCTGGATATGTTGTCTGTGGCTGTGGCGGTTTCGCTGACAGCCGTGCCAAATGTGGCGGTGGAAGCAGTGGTGTCCGTTGCCGTGGCTGTTTCATCGACCGCAGCGTTGACCGTTACAAGGGAGGCCGTACTGTCCGTTGCGGTTGAGGTTTCACTGACCGATGAGTTGATTTGGAAGCTGGACGCCGTAGCGTCCGTGGCTGTTGCAGTATCGGCAAAGTTGGTGGCAAAGGTGGCGAGAGCCTCTATGGAGTCGGTGGCAGTGGCAGTTTCAGCAACTTCACAAGCGAAGAAGTTCCCCGCCGCCGCAGCGAACGGTGCTTGAGCAAATGCCGCTGCTCCAAAGATCATTGCACAGTTTCAGCTATGGGTTCTTCTTTGGGCACTTGGGGGTCGGCCTGCTCTTTGATGAGCAACATCAGGGCCATTGCATTGGTCTTGGATGGAAGTTCCCCCAAAGCCCCAAGGATCATGTTTACAGCGTCAATTGGCAGTTCCAGTTTAATCATGCTGACTCCAGTGCCGCAAGGCGTTTACGAAGGGATTGAATTTCAGCAACAAGGTCTGCAATAACTTCAGAACTTCCTGCCTGCATTGATTGGTATTCTGGATTTCCATTTGCATCAATAGCGTCTTTTGTGCCGTTTACGCTATTTGCATAAACTTCTTGAAACTTGTGCGCCAAAAAACCACGGGTGCGTAAACCAGTTGAGTTCCATGTGTACTCAATAGGCTCAAGTGCATCAATGCGAGAGCCAGAATCAGATACTGCGCCAACAACAGTTTTTAAGCGGTAATCTGATGTTGAATTAAATGATGTAGTTGTAGTCGTAACAGTAATGTCTCCAACTTCACTTCCAGAACGGTAAATGCGAGACACTTTACCATTAGCGTTGGTATTTATGATTAAAGATGAATCGTTTGAGCGACTAAAATAACCAATACCCAAACCCCCATTAAGCGTACACCCAGTTACAGTGTTTCCAGAACCGGGGGCAGTGTTTGTATTTCCAACGCACAAGTTACCGCTGGCGTCGATACGGGCTTTTTCAGAATATGAACCACTGGCAGATCGAGTATTAAATTGCAAAGCCGCCGCCATATCTCCAGCTTCTTTGACTGCCCCCATACTAGCCATTGGGTCAAGACCCGTAGTCGCTCCAACTTGTCTGAATGAAAACATGACACGGGCATCATTACCAGTCGCACCAGTAGCAGAATTAATTATGTTAATAACGCCGTGATTTACATCACTTGTGTTGGTGGTGTTTTGAAAGTTTACGACACCATCATTTGCTCTTGATCCCGTTGCAAAAAATCTAGGCGTACCCATGCTTGCGCTTGTGGCACCCAAAAACATATTTCCAGACGCATCAAGGGTCATTGCTTGAGTCCAAGTAATAGCATTTCCTGCCGTACCCGAAGTAGCATATTGCCAACGATGAACACCAGCATCTTGCTGATATAAAGTTGCCGCCGCAGTGTTTTTATATTTCCATCCTGCGTTGTAATACGCATTGGTTGACATATCAGCTTCATTGCCGTTGTAGCTTGAAAAGCTGGCATAGCCTAAAACATCAATTGCTTTATAGGTTGCCCAAGCACTAGGCGTAACACCCACACCCACATTCCCGCTTGCATCAGTCACCAGATTGCCGTTGCCCACATTGAGCGTGTCTGTGCTGGCATCCCCAAGGATGGTGTTGCCTGTGGTGGTCAGGGCAACAATGGTCGTTGAGCCTGTGTTTGTAAGTCCTGGGGTGGTGATCCCAGTGGTTCCGTCTAGCGTGATCGCCATGGTTATGCTCCTTGTGATTGTGCCGCCACTTGAGCCTGATACGCCGCAATGACTTCAGCAGTCCAAGCCACATTGCAGATTGCCGCAACATTGGCAGGGATTCCCGTCAAGTCTTGGCCCGGAGTGAGGCTAGAGCGATGGTAGGTTTCGCTCAATTTATTGCCATCTTCCATGATGCGTGTAGCTTCACGGTACAGCACGATGCCGTTCTCAGTGACGGTGATTTGATCGACAGCGGTGGTTTTGGTGAGTGACATGGTGTGCTCCTTTGTGTATAGTCAAACTGTTTTAATTAAGCATTTGCTTCATAAGTCATAGTGCCTGTAATTCGGCTACTTGCTACAAATATGTTTGGCCCATCATTAACAGTAGTTGCGGCGGCTGTTGAACAAGATATTTGAATAGTTGATGAGTTGTTATCAGTTCTAGCAAAAACAGCATAAACATTTAAACCTAAAAGAGCAAAGTACCCTATACAACCCCCCATTCCTTGTGGATAAGAAGAAACCCTTGAAGAAAAAGGTAAGCCAGTAATTGAGCCGTTGGTGCGACCAGTACCCATTGCGGCTACGGCAAAATCAAACCACACAGTAACCATTTTTCCGACTTTTACATAAGTTCCAGCTTGAATGGTGTACGTGCTGGTTCCACCCAATGTAGGAGTCCAAGTCCCCTCCTCATAATCATCCAGCGTGCTTGCGTCAGATGATGCTGATTGAGTTGCGGGGAAGGTGATGCCGATACCTGTAGCTGATGTTGATGCACCTAGCAAAGCCAATGCGCCATTGGCGTTAAGGGTCATTGCTTGGGTGGTGGTCATTGTTGCATTAGCACCAGAAGTATTATTTGGTGCGGTATACCAAGTGTGGTTTCCAGTTGTACTGTCAATCAAGTACAGACCTGCGTATCCATTTTGGATATATTTATCTAAAGAGCCGTTGTAGTAATAGTTGCAGGTAAATTCAGCTCTAGTTTTTGCGGAGAAATAACCAACAACTGTGTCGTTGATTTGGTAAGCATATCGACCAGCACCAGCCCATGCACTCGCCGCACCATTTTGTCCAACATTCGTACCATCAAACACCAACGCACTACCCGTGGTCAGCACCTTTGAGCCATTGAGATAGGCCACACCATTGGCTGTGCCGCCTGTGACTGTGGGTGCGTTGGTAAACGATACTGCTTGGCTTGCGTCAATGGAGATCGCCGTTGTCCCGGCAGTTTGAATGTTTAACACGCCCGAAGTGTCAGCAGTCGTTACTACCCCGGCGGTAGTGGATGCGTTGATTGATGAGGCCATTTATGCGCTCCAAGGAAGAGGGGTGTTCTGTGGGCTGACAGGTGGGGTAATCATGCTGTCGATCTGGCCCTGCACACAGGCTTGTGCGCTTGCCATAGCTTGTTCTGGAATCCAGCCAATGACGATGGCTTCTGTCAGGTCTGCATACGGGATGAAAGTTTCGGCCTGATTGGAATCAAAGGTGGTGTTGCCACCGATCTTGGCGGTGTATTGTCCGTCCACGCCCGTGACCTGCCACAAAGCGTTGACCACATAGTTGGGGTCGGGCTGTTGCAAGGTGTACATTGAAGTTATGGTGGTGGTAAAAATTGTCATGCTGATGCTCCGTTGATTTGGGCTTTGAGGCTGTCAACCTCTGCTTTGAGTTCTTGGATAGCTTTGACAAGCAAGGGTACAGCGTAGCCGTAATCCATGTGCCAATATTGTGGGTCGCCATTTTCGTCAACATCTGCTGTTGGCTTGTTTACTAACCAAGGAATGACTGGTTGTGCTTCTTGAGCAATTAAACCCATCCATGTGCCACGGCTGTTGCGGTTGTTTTCGCACTGGTCGCTTGGGTCATTCCATGTATGGTCTACCACTCTTAATTGATCAAGAATATTAAGAGCATTGCGCTGTGTATCAACAATGTTTTCTTTTAATCGAACATCAGATACTGTTGTAATAGCCGCATTACCAATGTATGTGGTAGTCGTTCCAGTACCACTTGAACCTTGCGAAATAAGACCATTGGAAGAACCAGCAGAACCTAAATAAAGACCACCAGCGGTTCCTATACCAGCAGCCCAAAAATATTCTGATGTTTTTGTAGCGCCGCTAAGAATCCATGTAGTAGCATCTCGATACGCACGGGGATTCCCATCCCCATCAGACAGCACGATGATGTTGCTTGCTGTGCGAATGTCTACGCCGCCTTGGTTGCCGTTGTACTGACCAAGAATCGTATTGGCGTTTCCTGTTGTTATTGCCGAGCCAGCATTTCGACCAATTAAAGTATTTTGGTATCCAGTTGAAGCATATCCTGCGTTTTGTCCAAAATAAGCGTTGTATCCAGCAGAAGCTCCCCCTGTTGTTTGGCTATACCCCGCCTGATAACCTACAGCAGTGTTGTATGAGGCTGTGGTGTTGGCTGTAAGTGCTTGATACCCAACTGCGGTATTGTTGCTTCCAGTTACATTACCTAAAGCAGAATCTCCCACACCAGTGTTGTATGAGCCAGAGCTTGTGTTGTACATAACACCTTGCCCAACGCCAGTGTTGCTTGAGCCTGTAATATTTGCTAAAGCATTTGCGCCAATAGCCGTGTTGTTACTGCTTGTTGTATTTTGATACAGGGCAGAAGCACCTACGGCAACATTGCTTGCGCCAGATGTATTTTTATACGCGGCTGTATAACCCACGGCAACAAGGCTTGAGGCTGTGGTGTTGGAGTAGAGGGCGTCTTTACCAAAAGCAGAGTTGTAATTACCAGTTGTATTGCTATACCCAGCGTTTGTTCCTACAGCTGTAACAGATTCGGCAGTAGTTGTCAGGCGAAGTGCATTGTAACCAAAGGCACCGTTGCCAGTTGTGTGCGAATACAAAGCACCCGAACCCATTGAAGTGTTGTATTGCGAACCAGTAATGCTATACCCCGCCTGATAACCTACAGCAGTGTTGTTTGAGGCTGTGGTGTTGGACTGAAGAGCGGATCGACCAAGCCCAGTGTTGTAGCTTCCAGATGTATTGGCATTTAAAGCGCCAGTACCAAACGCAGAATTATCTGTACCGCCAGCATTGGCAGCTAAAGACACCGCACCAAAAGCTGTATTATATTGACCTCCAGCATTCAAAATTAAAGCCTGATAACCCCCAGCAGCGTTAAAATTTCCTGTCGTATTTGCCGCCAAAGCACTAGCACCCACCGCAGTGTTGGTGGCTACATTACCGCCGCCTTGACCAACAGTAAGTCCATCAATGGTGGCATCTCCCGTGACCGTCAGGGCCGCAAAAGAAGGAGAGCCGCCCGTCACAGCCATCGTCCCCGATGCGGACGGCAAGGTCACAGTCACAGTACCAGCCACTGCTGGTGCGCTCAGAGTCACTGCCCCTGATGTATCGCCTGAAACAACAATTGAACTCATATTCTTTCCTTAAATGACAACCCAGCGGGAGCCGCTGGAAACCGTCACGACTGCACCACTCGACACGGTGATCGGGCCTGTTGATGAGCCTGAGTACCCAGCCGCAATCGTGTAGCTGGTAGCCACTGTCAAACTGTTCACCACAATCCCGTTGCTTGCCACTGGCACTCTGGATTGCAATTCACCCGTTGAGGGCTTGTACAGCAAATAGGCGTTGCCCGTATATAAAGTGGAAGCGTTGCCAGTCGTGACGCTGGAAAACACTGGATATAAATTACTCGCCGTGCTTGTGTCGTTGGAAATCACCGCCCCGCCCAGAAGCGTCCAGTTTGCGCCGTCATACCCCTCATACTGGGACAACGTGCTGTTCCAACGAATCTTGCCCACTGCACCCGTAGGCCGCTGGCCTGTCGTACCCGCCGAGATTTTTAACGCACCCGTGGAGTTGAACGATGAGTCCCCCGAAGCGGCCAGGATGTTTACATCAACCGTAGTACCCGCAGAGTCTATGTACACCGCCCGTTCGGCAGGCTGTGTGACAAACACATCTTTTGATCCCGCAGCAAAATTTACCAACGCATTTGAGTTGCTGGAATTTAGGACAGTTGTACGAGAGAGTAGGTTACCCGCTGTGGTGTACGTGCCAATCCCCACCTCATACTCGCCTGTGGTTACGTTGGCAATGGTGTAGTAGGTGCTGTTACTGTTGCCAATACCAGCAAGAAAAGTCTGAAAGCCCGTGTACGCGCCACCTAGCGTTACAGAGCCAGTGCCTGTAGTGGTGGTAGTTTCCCTTACCCGGTCTGCGAGGACGAGCGCCATAGATCATGCTCCTGTCAGTTGAGACTCTTCAAACCAGCGTTGTTGAGTTGCTCCATCGGTATCCGTCCACTCGATCAGATATGAAAACACACCATCTTCGCTCATACGCAGAGCAAGCACCGGGCCTTGGGGGATGACTGCGATCGCCTTAACAACGTCGCCTTTTTTAAAAGTTGTTGCCATGATTAACCTGCCAAGCTGAGTGTGTAAGTTACGGACAATGTGTCACCGTTAGTGACAGCACGATCTCCAGGAGAACTGAAGTCAGCGGCTGAGTACAACGTACCAGTCGTACCACTCTTGGTGCTGTTGCTGGTCAGGAAAGCCCCGCCCACAGTCGTTGTTGCGTTGATGCTAAACGTTGCTGGTGAAGCTGAGTTGGTAGCCACTGAAGGGTTAGCAGTCGTGGGGGTTCCAAACGTGCAAGCAGGCCGTGTGGCTTGGCTGTAGGCCACAACTTCAGTCCAACCCGCATGGGAAGACATGGTGTCACCAGCGGCGGGGTTGTTAGTGGCGGCTGCGCCATAAAGACCGATGTACCAAGCTGCGGTGTATGCGCTGCCCGTGAAGTACTTGGCGTTCATGTCTTGCAGACCGACGTTGACCACCAGATTGGGGGCTTCGTCTTCCCACTTCAAGTTTCCTTGTGCATCATGGCACTGGATTTTGTACACGCCTTTTGCGCTTGCGCTATCAGCGGCGGAGCCACCAGCAACCAAGCTGCTTGAGGCAACATCTTTGGATTTAACTTTATCGTTGAACATGGTCGCTCCTTAAACAAGCCGAATGAGTGCCGATGTGCTTGTGTTTGCAGGCATCGTCACAGTGAAAGTGTTGGTAGATGTTTTGTTAGACCCAAAGTCTAAGACGCACACAGCGCCATTGGCCCCGGCCTTGTAGATCAAAGCACCCCTGGCAGTGATCGCACCCGTCCAAGCGGGGGATGAGAAATTGATGAACACAATGCTTCCAGCGGAGGTGGTTTCCGTGCCTACAGTAGCGGTAACAACTTGCCCCCCAGCGGCGTAATTGCCCCCCGATGCTTCACCGTCCGTAGTGTACGCAGTGGTAGTCTCATCAAGCGTTGCTGCGTTGGTGTACAACGCCAAACGAAACGTATCCGTCGAGAAATTGAACGACCCGCTTGCCAGCCCTGACCGAAGAGTGTTGCAACTGTAGTTGCCCGTAAACGCCATTACACAACCCCAGTATTCTGTGGCAGTGCGGGTGTGCGGTACTGCCCACTGCGGTACGCATCGCTGCGCTCAAGCCCATCGCCCAGACGTTTGGCCAATGCAAGTGCTTCCATGTATTTCTGGTTGTAGCCGGTGATGATGTCCACTTCACCCTTCATAAAGGTGTATGCCTCAACCAAAGACCCGTACAGCAGCACCGAGTCAAAGTTGTCGCCCAGCCAAGTGCGGCCATCAGCAGCAACAGTGATTGAATCTGGATAGAAGAAGTAGTGCAACTCCATGTTATACACGGCATCAGGCGTGGGGCCAAGGATGAACGACAACTCGTCGCTGTTGCTGTATGACGGACCAAAAAGCGCGTAGTACTTCGGGATAGCCGTGTCTGTGGGCTGCGGGTATGCCTGACGGATGAAGTTGACATCTTTGTTCAGCAAATACTCATATGAGCCGTCTGCGGCAATCACAGCCATTGAATACGTTGCCAAGAAGTCAGACGGGCAAGCCAAGTACTTATTACTTGTGGTTGTGAACCCGGTTACGTTCTTGCGCAACGATGGAAACTGAACCGAGTTGTATATACGTTGCTCAGCCTGCGTGATGAAAGTATTTATCTGTGTCGTTGCAGACACAGTACTCCCACTCGCAAGGTACACATCGGGGAATTGATTCTCGGTGTACGACTGAATTGTGTTGTACAACTCGGTGTAGTTCATGCCATCGGGCCTCTGGCCATCAGACCTTTAGTGGCTGCACCAGTACCACGGATTTTGATGCCGCTGGTTTTGGTGGGGGGATAGTCTTGACTGCGTGTGTTAGCCACAGACACGTTTGCTTTACGCATTGTCTCTTTTGCTGGCTCTTCACCAACAACCACGGTGGCTACTTTTTTTGGTACTTTGTACGTTGCCATATTAACCTCCACGACCAGAACTACGCTGGTTCATCACTTTGGCCATACCGCGCCCGTACTTGAGCATATCGCTGTTGGTTTTACCGCCAGCACGCAATTTCAAAGCAGTGCCTTTACCGCCTTTGTGCTCTTGTTTATCGTGCTGTTTGAAAGCCTTCTTGATGAGGGCTTTGTCTTGTGCCAAGTCTTTCTTGTCCATTTCGACTCCTTATGTCGTTGATACCGATACTGTACCCAATTGCACGCCCAAAACCAAGTTATTTGGTGTGAGTGCTGCGTCAAAAAATGATGACCCCCCCACAGGGCTCCACCCCCACTGAAAGATTCGGCTACCCGCTTCCACAGTCCCAGTGCCCGTTGGCCCAGTACCGCCATTCACATTGGTCTGCAACCCGCTTGTCCCCGACAGCACATAGCTTCGGTCAGGACGGGGATTACGCAAGCCTTGTGGGTCGTCTACTGGAAACTCGCCCAAGTGCAATTGTGGCTGATCCGGGTCCCAGCACTCCGGGCAAACCAAAAGATCGTAGTTACGCCCCTTGATGACTTCACGCTTCAAAAGCGTGAGCTTAAAACGCTGGTCACAGCGATCGCACTGGGAGATCGCATTTTTACCAGAGGCGAACCTATTCCCCATTAAGCCCCACCAATAAACTGCTGTCTCGGCACAAAGCGAACAGACGCTTTCTCTTGGTCTTCGCCAGCCGCTATCTGCCATGCTTCGTCGTACTGAGATTTCAACATGGGTATCCGCTCAAAACCAGAAGGAATCTTGCCAGCAATGTAGTACGACAAGCCAGCCGCCATGCAGGGAATGAACCTGAACGGCACATCCATGACGTTGACACCGCCACCTGCATCTTGGGTGCGGCGCAGCCTCCAGTACACAAACTGATATGTCTGGGCATTGTCAGGGGTTGGCCAAACCGTGACGGCAGGGACTTGCGCCCAATACACAGTTGCGCCAGCAGTGTGAGCCGCCGCAGTGGTGTTTTGTTGCCCCCGAAAGCAGTTATACAGGGTATTCCCTGATATGTATCCGTAGTTGATGATCTCACTGTCGAGCTTGATAAACCCAGATGCGGGTAAGTTGACCACATTGCTCAGCACAATCTCAGTGGACGACGAAGTGATTGTGGTGCTCAGGGTTGCACTCACGGGCGAATTCTGGCCATTGAATCGCTGCACCCACACTTGAATTGGGCGAGCTTGTTGAATCTTGTTGGGAATCGTAGCGTAGGTAGAAACACTGATACGAGTGATGGTCAGATCGGCCTGCGTTGCCGCCACGTTCCCGCCCGTGCGAATCACATGCTCCAGCAGGTCAATGGTGTCGTCTGGCAGTGCGTAGGTGTTTTGCCCTTGAACCAAGTTGATGATGCCCGGCTCAAACGTCCACATATTGATGCCGCGACTGGCCCAATCTGCAAACATGATGTTAAGGCTACGCCGCGCTGTACGCAGGTCGTAACCCGTGCGCAACTCCGAGCCAGCACGCTCGTAAGCTTCCTCGACCAACTCTGTCAGGTCAAGGTTGAATGATGTTGCGCCAGATGTGACTGCCATTATCTAAACCCTGCTGTTTTCTTTGCAATGCTCTTTGGTTGCGCTACAAATTGTTTTCCGGCTTTTTTGCCTGCTCGTTTTGCCCGCGTTGTCGCAGCGTACTCAGCAGGGCTAAGACTTTTGATCGCAGCTTCTGGAAGATATCGTTCACCTGTTTTGCTAGACGGTTTTCCACTTTTGGTCCTCCATTTCTGGTCTGTCCAATTTTTGAGGGAAGTCTGTGGCGCTTTCAATCTCGATAGCCCCCACCTGCGGCCTTGTACCTCTTGGCCAGCAACTGCGCTTTTCTGGCTGACCACTGGCCTGCCGCCGTACCCTGCGTTGCTGAATTCTTGATGGAATTAAACAGCGACTTACGCATACCCGGTTTGGTGTAGTTGCCAGCAGCGTTTACTTTACCGCCATTTTTCTGCCCTTTTAACCGAGCCCGCAAATTTTCTTCGGCGGTAATATTTTGCACGTCTTGCTGCAATCCTAAACTTTCAGCTTTTGCTTTGGCGTTTTGAAGGTCGCTTGAAACTAGCGTACTGTACTTACCTGCCAAACTACCAGTCTGTTTCGGTTTACCAGGGCCACCAACTCCATCAACTGATCCAGGGCCACTAGGCCCACGAATAGACCCGCCCTCTTTGTACATGTCCACATCGTCAGGGTTATCCGTGCGATGGATGACCTTCTTGGTCGGCATCTTCTTGGGGTTGATCGCCCCCATCCCACGGCTTGCCATCATACAAATGTTCCACGGGTTTTACCCCGCTGAGCGATGCCATCAGCACGGCTTGAGGCAGTACCAACGCTACCACCTTTTTTGTAGGCATCACCCATCTCATTAAGCCTTGGGGCTTTTCTGTTTTTGCCTTCTTCACGAAGGGCTTTAACAGTGTCATACGCGGCTATCCCAGGGGCAGTGACAGGATTGGTATAAAGTGTTGTTCTTGCGGCTCCATTAACATCAAAGTTTTTAGCGGCAGACTCCATTTCGTCCTTTTTATTGGACGCAAACTTTTTTAGCTTGCCAAAAGTTGTATCGGCTTCAGGCATTGCTTTGTTGTAAGCCTCTGTAGCTTTTTTAGCCGCTTTATCTTCAGCTACGTCCTCTGGGGACATATCCATATCCCGCATTTTTTTCAACCCTCGGGGCTCGTATTCATCTTTCATGATTCACCTCAATACATTTTGCACTTGGTTTTGCCACGAGAAGCAATACCGTCAGCGCGTTTAGAAGCCGAAGTCACGCCGCCGCTGGCCATCTTCTTAGCCTTGACTGCGCCGCCTTTTTTGTACTGCCTATTGCGAGACATGATATTCCCGTTGACATCTACATACCCTATGCCGGGAACAAATTTACCAATGGTTGCATCGGGATCAGCGGAGTACTTTTGCCCAGCAGCAGAAGGACGAGCGGGGGCTTGGGCGGGAGCTTGGGCGGGAGCTTGAGTCTCTCTAAACTTAGCAGGGCGAGCACCTCTGGACACATACAGGTTTTGTTCCAGATCACGAGGATCGCGGGCTGGAGCTTGGGCAGCGGGAGCGCGGGCAGAGGCCGCAGAGCGAGTAGGAGCGGCGCGAGCGGGCGCGGGAGCGCCTTCTGGATAGTACAGATCGCCCGTCTCTGGGTTGACTTTGGTACGGGAGCCGCTAGGCCCCATATCAGCCATTGACGCGGCATCAACCGCCGCACCAGCGTCGCCGTAGCCAAAACTACCAGCGTCTTCGGAAGGAGTCGCGCCCATAGCCGCACCGGGATCAACCCCGGTGGTCTCTTGGCTTTTTTTGCTTTTCCTGTTGGCCATATAGGCCAACCCAGCAAGGGCTGCAAGCCCAGCTAAATCTTGTCCTCGTGCCATGTCAGGCTCCTTTTAGGCTTTGCCGCCCTTTTTCATACCCAGAGGTTTGCTACCAGTCATCTTGACTTGAGTGCCTTTGGTTTTACCCTTGGCAGCAAGTCCGTCCACACTAGGAGCGGCGGTCTTAACAGAACCCATTTTCGAGGCAGTCATACCGCCCGAAGCCATTTTTTTCATGCCGCCCTTTTTCATGCCCATCATTTGTTTTTTGTCAGCCGCCATGTCAGCTTTAGAGCCTTCCTGTGCGCTCTTTTTCTTGGCCATCATTGCCATAAAACCGGGATTCATTTTGCCTGCCATAGTATCACCACCTTTGTTGAAAAGTTCATTTTTGCCCTGATCGGTTTTGGGCTTGTTCACACCTTGCAAATCAGCACGGGTACCCGCGCCAAACTTTTTGCCTTTGTCAGCGGTGGCAAAATCTTGCCCTACGCTTTGGGGGACTCCAACCTTTTTGGCAAACGCCGGATTGTGGGCCACCGCCGCCATAAAGTTGTGTTGTTTTTTACTTGTTGACGGCATCTTTATATGCCCACCGCTGTACGGTATCGGTTTCCCAGATACGGATAACCATCCACACGATGGTCAACACGCCGCCAATAAGTGTCACCACAGGAGTCATCCACCCTAAGAAACCCCCAAGGCCCATCACAACTGCCGCGCCATCAGTCATTGTTTTTACATCGTGGTTCATGTCAGTACATCTTTCCTTTAGTTTTGCCCCGTTGGGCAATACCGTCTGCTGAATTCACATACCCACCCTCGGCGCAATTCCAAGCCCGGAGGCTTTTGTTAATCCGGCTGTTTGGGTCGTTGGCTGTCTTCTCGGATGTCAGCTTTTTCTTCATCCCACTCATCCTTGCACAGAAAGAGTCGCGCCTGCTGCCGCCCTCGGGCTGCGGGGCTTTTAACCCCGGTTTGCCCGGATTGGCTGCATTGTAGGAAGCCCGCCCCTTGGCGTTCAAGCCGCCCTTCTCGGATTTGCCTTCCTTGCGTTGCCATGCAGGAGACTTAGCCATAGAAGATTGTCAAACCATTCTGGTTTGTTCCAGACGTACCCATCTGGGCATAAATGCCAGTTTGCGCAAGAATACCTTCACCAGGGATCAATACGCTGGTTATACCGGGTTGACCTGAAGTGGTTTGGCCAGCCGTGTCCATAGAGAACAGCCAACGCCCGCCAGCGACAGTTTGAGTCCCACCCGTGCCAGAAGTGATCGTGCCCGAGTTGATGTCTTGCACGGTGTAGGTGCTGGAGTTGGTGACAGTGACAATGTAAGTGCCGTTTGTCCCGTATCCACCCGTACCAGAGCTGAAACTCAAGCCAATCTGATCCCCAGTGTTCAAACCGTGGCTTGCCAAAGTGACGGTAATGGTGTTACCCGTGCGCGTATACGACGTGATGGCCGTCACAGCACTGAGGGTGTCCCATACATTGAGCGTACCTGCGGAAGTACCGCTGGTATAGAACAACCCGCGAAAGCGAGTTCTACCACTGACCGCGATGCCAGTCACATTTAAGTGTGCTGACTTAACGTCCGTTTGCATAGCCATATTTGGCTCCTAATTAAGAAGTAGCAAACGGGGTGGCAACAGTGCCAGAACCCAACACAGTGCCAGTGACCATGTATTTCAGAGCAGCAACAGCAACAATCTGAACAAAAGTTCCAGCGACACCGCCAGTGGTAGTGCCGTTCAAGTTGATGAAGTCATCACTTGCGCCTGCGGTAAACCCTACAGCGGCACCAGAGGTATCGGTGTCAATAGACAACACAGCGCCAATGTATTTATCGGTACCGTCAGTGCCAATTTTTAACGCGCTAGTGGAGATGGTGGTGGGAACCCAGATGGTGTAGACAACGCCTTCGTTGTTGATGGTGTTGGGGTCTTGGCCAGGGCCAGAAGTTGCGGGGTTGGTAGATGCGTTGATAGTTGGCAAAGTCAGCGTAAGTGCTGCGGCCAACGACCCACCAACAGAAATGATTCGACCGCCGTGGTCAACGGGGTTCAGAGTGGTGCTAGAAGTGATGTCAATAACAGCGGCTGGGCCTTGCTGATAGATGCCGCCCAAAGAACGAATTGGGCCCTGAAACGTAGTGCGTGCCATGATTTTTCCTTACATGCAAGTGGGGCGTATCTGTCTGCATGTCGTCAGCCGGGACTGTCAGATACACCGGGAACCCCGGAATGTGGCCAATATACACTAAAAGAAAAAGGGGCACAAGGCCCCTTTTTCAGTCTCATCAGGTCGAACCTGAAGAACCCCACATACCCAAGGGGTCAGACCAGCCGAAGCTGTAACGCTCACGAGCCTTGTAACGGACGTTGCCAGTGTCGAAATCACCATCCATTGAGTTCTGGAGAGGAGTACGGACAAAGTGCTTCATGCCGTTGGGCACGTCAGTGGTCAGATACCAGCCATTGGTGTCAGTCAAGAAGTGATTGACACAGTAGCCTTCAGGGATTGCGCCCATCTGCTTAATAGCGTTGATATCGTTATCAGCAGTAGAGACCCGCAGTTCGGTGTCCAGCAAACGCTTGGCCACGAACATCAGGGCAGGAGGAACAACCATCTTCTTGGGCTTGGCTGCGATCAACAAACCACGCTCATCCGTCCAAGCGGCAATCTGAATAACGGCAGCTTCCAAAGAAGTCTCGTTCAAATCAACTTGGGTAGAAGGAGTGTTGCTGTTGACACCACCAGAGATCAAGGGGTGGCTAGCATTGAACAGAGAAACGCCATCACCACCTGCGTAGGTGCTGGAGAAACCGTTGTTAATGACCGAAGCAGCCTTGACTTGCTTGGTGTAAGCCATAGCGCGAGCCAGCGACTTGGTGTAGCGAGCAGACAAGCTGTCGTACAAGTTATCTTCGACCGCTTCTTCAGTGATCGAGAAACCCAAGGCGATGGTTTCGTGCGTATAGCGGGTTGACCAAGCTTCCTGCGCATTGTCATAAGCAATTGCGGAGCCTTCGTTCTTCACCGGAGCGGCGGAGAATCCAGACAGTTTGGTCTCTTCTTCAAACGAACGCTCAGAGGTCTCAGTTTCGTAGATCTCTTTGTGTTCTTCGCCGTAACGAGAATACTCCATACCGAACAAAGCGTTCAGACCTGGGAGCAACTCTTTCAGCAGTTGTGCGCGTGAAATAGCCATGATTTAAGCTCCTTGATTAAACGCCAGAAGCGATAGTGGTGGTATGAATTTCAAAGTTCCAACGAACGATGATCTCGGGGAACACAACGTTGCCAGAACCGTTGACATAAGACGTGTCTTGAACAACGTCAACAACGTTTAGGGGCAGTGTTCCAGTGGTTGCAGACGATGCAACGGCTACGCGGCTATCGCCAGTAGTCGTCAAACCAGTGTTCTGCACCAAGGCTACGTTAGTACCGACAACGGTAAATTGCGTAGTGCTGGAAGGCAGCAAACCGGAGGTTGCGTCATCGGCAGTTGCGCCTGCGGCAATCACAGCTTTGAACAGGGTGTTGGGGTCATTAACGATGTTAGCGGTAATGAACGTACCCGTGGGAGCCGTGGTGTTTGCAGGGAAGTACTGCGCGAAAATCACTTGGCCTTGAGCGTTCACGTATGAACAACCCATAAAAATGCCAATGACCTGCGAGGTCGTTACGGTTGCGCGAGCGGTCGTGATAGCAGATTTGATAATCGTGCCATCGTTAATCATCTCAACAACGTCGCCGTAAAAAATTGCAGTGTTGTAGCCAGAAGCAATCCGATACTGGCGAGTAGCGCCCGCGAAGGGGGTACCGCCATACAGATTGATCGGCTTCAAGCCGTAAGGCTTGTCGATCGTAGGATATGCCATTTAAGACTCCAAGTTTATGAACCAGAACCGAAAGTAACCTTCGTCTTTTTCTCTGAGAACAGAGGCATACGAGGATCACTATCACGAAGAAAATTGTTGTCCACCGATTCCATCTGTGCGCGATTTTGGTTGTCGTAGTATTTCATACGCTGGGCCAAAAACTCTTCAGGAATGCGGCAAAGCAACAGTCCACCCACCTCAACGCAGCCTTTAAAGCGGCCTTCGGTGGTAGCGTGCATCATTAGCTCGGGATACTCGTCCGCTTTACACGGCTCGTAACCTTCGCGTAACTTTGAAGAAATGTTGCTTGGATCAGCGACGCCCATCGTACTGATGCGAACGTAGCGGTGCTTCCACCCCGGACGGTCATCCGGCATAGGAAGCGTCTCAGGCGGACGCCACGCTGTTGGGCGTTGCATCACGGCACGAGAGTCCAACTCACGACTCATACGATTTTGTGCTTTTTCAGCAGCTTTGACTTGCATTTGATCCATTATTCACCTCTTCTTAGTTTGGCAACCTGTTTAGCGTATTCTTCAATCGGGACCCCAAGCCTGCGAGCAATCGCAGCTTCGGACCCCTTTAACTTAATACGGTTAGGCGGGGTGCTACGGGAGGCCGGAGCCACAACCGCAGCGGGTTTTGTTGCACGGCGTGGAGGATCATCCTCATAGGCCGGTTCTGACGTTCTTTTCTTTGGAGGCGGTTCGTCATCCTCGTCGCTCTGAGCGTCTTCAAACTGCTCAGGAAATCTCTTGCGCATCGTTTTATCGATGGTTTCAAAGTACTCTTCAGTACCTATATAGTCGGCACCATACTGCTTCTGTAACTTCTTGTCAAGCCCCATAGCAGTCATAGTCATCTCATCGTCTACCCCCCACCAGTCTTTGTTGGAATCTATCCACTTCTGAGTGCGGCGGTCCAGCTTAGGAGCGGCGGGTTGTGCAGGGACAAATTGCTTATCGTTTACTTCGATAGGCTGCATTCCGGAAGCTTTGTCTATTTTCAAGGTAGCTTTGGCGATATCCGCTTGCGCTTCGGTAAATGCGTCCACATCCCCTGATTCATAAGCCTCTTTGTACCGTTTTTTGGCGGCACCAAGCTCAATTTCAGCAGTGGATTGCGTCTGTTCAATAAACGCCTTGCTACCCGTAGAAAGCTGCTGTTGGAGACGTTTGTTCTCCTCAAACACTTGTCGGGCAAAGGTTTCGGCAGCTTCTCGTTCGCGCTGAGCTTCCTCTTTGGCGCGGCGTTCGTCGTGGTAGCCACGAGTGAACTTCTTGATGCGGGCCTGAACCTTTTCGTCGTAAGAAGCTAGTTCGTCTTCGGTCGGGTCTTCCACGGGCTCCTTCATAGGCTTGCGCCCACGGTCCTCTGGAGGGGTATCGTCCTCGATTTCTACCTCAAACTTGTCTTCAACAACGGCCTCCTGTTCGTCAGGAAACTTGTATTCTTCACCTTTAAACGCAGGCAATGTTGCCATGATTACTCCTTATGATGCTCGTGTAATGCCACGGGGGTCTTCCACAACTGCTTCAACCGAGTCATCGTTGATGATGCGGAATTCACGGCCATGAATCTTCAGGCGGGTGCCTGAATTGGGTCGGACGATGACAAAATCACCTTCCTTGCACGACGGTCCACTGGGGAACCGGGTAGGGTCTTGGTAGCAGTCGGGGCCAAGCTTTACAACAAATAAGATCGGAGTGAGTACTTCCTCATAGTGCATTGTCTTGGAGTCTTTAATCAACCCCACTTCACTGTCGTGATACTCTTCCATTGCTTCGGGAACAACACACAACATCATGAACCTTTTGGGGTCAGGCAACTGCTTGGCTTTTTGCTCCGCAGTGGTGTTCAAAATTCCAGACAGGTCTACTGCCGCTACGTCAAACTCAGTCATCAGACTTCTCCATTTTTTGCACAAGGTCGTTAATTACGTTTTCTGCGAGGTTCAGACCCCGGATGACTCCGCAGACTTTTTTGTACTCGTCAAAGGTATCGGCTCGACTTGCAGCGACGAAAGCAATTTGCTCCTGTCGCATCTTCTCGATCTCTTTGGCGGCTACAGCCAACAACTTGTAGTCGTTCAATCTCACTCCTTGGGTTTACTAGGCGATTTCTGCGCTGCCCGTTGCGCTTGCTGTACGGCCATTTGAGCGCGGTGTTTGGCCGCGTCCATGCCCATACGAACTCCTTCAATCTCACCTTGGCGATTGAGCTTGTCTTTTGCAGCGGCTGCTGTAGCCGCGACTTGCATTGCCGCAATCTCTTTTTGAGACGCAATACGTGACTCTTCGATTCGCATCTGGTCGGCTTTGGCCGCAGCGTCGATTTGTTGTTTTTGCTGCTTGAGCTTCAACTCCTCCATCTTGATCTGAAGTTCCTGCATCTGCATCTGAACGATGGGGTCTTGCATTTGCTGTTGAGCCTGCTGTTGCTGAGCTTCCTGTTGTGCTTGTTGTGTAAGTTTCTGCGACGCCTGGGCCACCATCATCGCAATCTTGTCCGCAATCTCGGGTGGAATGTGCTTGTTCTGTTCCTCGGTGGGAAGTGGTACACCAATCGCCATCTCGACTTGTTTGCGATACTCGAACGCTATGTGTTCGTTGATGTGCGCCATTGCCGCTGCCATGATTGCCTGCGCCTGCGGATTCATCTGCATCATTTGCTGAATCTTTGGATTCTGGATTGCAGCCATGTGCGCCTGGATGTGGGCCTCATGGTTCTGCTCAATAAACGCTTTGACAGGTTTGCCCGTCAACAGATTCTGGTTCTCCAGCACAGGGTCTACAGGGGTCAAGTCGTCCTCCACGGGCACCAGCTTGGCAGCGTTCTTAACCCCCAGCACCTCAATCATCTGACGGTGCAACAAGGGCAAGTTGTACAACTGCGGGGCTGATTGGGCAAGCTGGAGGACTGCCTGATACTGCACAACCTTTTGGGCCATCGTGCTGGCATTGGGATCACTCACGGGGATCACGTCCACCAAGTCGTAGTCAGCTTTTTTGGCCTTGCGGCTACCGTCCACGGGCTCGTAGTCGTATTCTTCGGGGGTGTAGTCGGCAATGATGACCTTCAAAAGCTTGAACTCTTGTTTCATCGTGAAGTGCATCCGCGCTTGCACGGCCCCCATTACTTTCAGGGTGCGCTCAAGGATAGCCAGTGTGGTGCCCACGGGGGCTTGGCTGCTCATGTCGCTGACCTTCATGTCTCCGCTGGAGGCAAACGAACGCCCCTCTTGGACGATGCGGTCAAACAACTGATACAGCACTTGGCTTGGCTCTTTGTACGGCAGGGGCAGGATGTTGTCCCTGATGGAGCCACTGGGAACATCTACGTCCCTGAACTCGCCGGGCTGAATCGGTGTGTCGTCCCCCTTAATCCGAAGTCCACGAGATTTGAGACCTCCTGGGAGGTTCGACAGCGTTCCTGCATCGACAAGTTGACGAATGAGCATGGTGGCTGATTTGGCGTACCCACCGATAAGGTGGATGAGCCCGTACCCGTAGAACCCAAACCCTGGGATGTACTGATAGTGGACAAAGTGTTGACGTTTGATGTGGAGCTTGTCGTCTTCATACCAATTTCTCCGTATGGCCACAATCTTGCGTGTGCCCTTCTCAACAGTCACAACGTATGGCAGTGCGATACCAGTCAGTCGGCCTTTCTTATCAGCGTCTTCATACCCAGCCAAGTCCAGATCGACGTGCATCTCAAGGAACCTATACCGGTCATCCTGGATCGCAGACATGCCCATCTCCTCGGCCTTCTGCTTCTCAATGTCGTCCAAATCATACGTGGGCTCGCCCAGGTCTACGTCCATGTAGAACCCAGCCTCCATGAGCTTGGCCACTTCATTCTTGGTCTTGCGCATGACGTGCGTGACCCGCTCGGCTGTTTCTAAATTACTCGCGCCATAGGGCACCACGATGTCTTCAGCGGGGATGAACACCGCCATCTGACGGCCCTTGCTTGGGTCGTAGTACACCTTTTTGAACGCACTGCCTGCAATGGGCAGGTTCCACAGCATCTTCTCGTGCTCGGGGCGATACTCATACATCACGTCGGTCAACTGATAGTTCATGTCCTCACGAACTCGCGCCGCCGCTTCTTCTACCTCTGGAGTGTCCTTGCCAAGAATGACAGTCTTCACAGGCCCAGCGGCTGGGAACGTCTCGGTGATACCCTCGCTCTGAAACCTAACTACGCTCTCGGTCAGCATGGGGTGAAACACACCACAAGCACCTTGCCACGGCTCCGTGCGGTCTTCGTACTTCAAACCCAGTAGTTTGAGCCCGTCCACATAGGTCTGCATCCAGTCCTTGCGGTCATTGATGTCTTTACCAAACTCTTCAACCAACTCTTCGCCCAAGGACTGCAACTCGCTGTCGTCCATGAACTCGGCCAAGTTGGCATCAAACTCCTCATCGGTGTCTTTTTCTGGCCTAAGTTGGACTTCAACGTCGCCCATACCAATGGTGACTTCTTCGGGGTCTTCAATCTCAATTTCGATGGAGGGTCCAACCTCGTCCATCATCCCCATAGGGGCTGCATACAAACCTTTGTCCATTGAACTTGTGGCCATTTTGTGTCCTTAAAAATCAAACTGTGTAGAACCGCTCTCTGCGCGGGCTCTTAAACCATTGAATCTCTTCGGGCTCGTCAATCGGAAGACGGAGGAACCCACCCTGCCTGAACCGCATGAGCGCCAGAGTTGTTGCGTCCACCAAGTCATCGTGTTCGCCCGATGGAAACGCAGCAATCTCGTCTACTAACTCTTCTGCCCACCTTGTTTTGGGCACCCAGACTTTCCCTGACGCAATGATATCGCTCACCGAATTCAATCTCGCAATCTTATCCTGCCCCTTACTTGGCGTGTACTCCTGCACAGGTATGCCCATCGCCCGGAGTTCATAGATCAACGGCGCTCCTGTTGCTTTCTTTTCAATAAGCAATCCATCAGGCTCAAAGTCGTTGTACTCCTTGAGCACGTCCCGTTTCAACTCCACCCACTCAACGCGCTTCTTGTACGTATTGAGCAAGATGATGTTGGGCCTGTTGCCGTCGCCTTTGTGGTTGAACACTCCCCATGTCGTCCCAGCGGAGAAGTCGGCCCGCTGGTTTTTCTCAAAGGCCGTGTCCCACGTCTGAAGGATGTAGTCGCACTGAGGCGGGTCTTCCTCCTCCCACCACTGCCACCAATCACGCTTGACAATAGCTGACTCATTGCCTACTGGGTTCTGCTGATACTGAGCCTGCCACTTACTATTAGGCAGTTCTTCCTTGAGCGCAGACAACTCGTCCAGACTCCAGAACTGTGGCCATAAGGGGTTTCCCGAAGGCAGGATGGCCGGGAACTCAATGACCTCCCACTCCTCACCGCCCCGCGCAGCGGCAGCTTTGAGCACTTGGCCAGTCAAATCTCGCTGTGCCCAGCGCGTCATCACGATAACGATCGCCCCACCCGGCTGCAAACGCTGACGCGGACCTGACGTGTACCACTCATACACCTTGTCATACACATCGGGGTTGCTTGCGGCCATCGCCGCCTCTTGTTCTGAGTGTGGGTCGTCAATAATGAGCACATCAGCGCCCTTACCCGTCACCGCACCGCCCACACCAATGGCGAAATAGTCACCGCCCTTGCTGGTATTCCACCGTCCAGCCGCTTTTGAGTCCTGCTGGAGCGTCAAATCAGGAAAAATCTCGTGGTAAAGCTCCGTATCCACCAAATTTCGCACTTTTCTACCGAATCCCGTGGCCAACTCGGCTGTGTGGGACGCCTGAATCACTTTTTTGTGCGGAAATTTGCCCAAAAACCAAGCCGGGAGCAGGTAGGACGCAAATTCTGACTTGGTATGCCGGGGTGGCATGTTAATTATGAGCCGTTTGCATGTCCCAGCGGCCACCCGCTCGAACGCATTGGCCATTCTTTTGTGGTGAGCGCCCGAAATGAAGGTCGGCCAGACCCTCTCCACGAACTTGATGAACCTTTCCTGCGAAAGTTCCCGGTCTTTGAGCTTCTCTAACTTGGTTAGCTGGGCCTCCAGCACCCGCATGTCCGACTCAGACAACTTGCCGCTGTCAATCAGGGCTTCAATGTCCTTGAGGGAGATGTCACTCATTGTTCTCTACCTCGGATTCCGGGGTATCTTTTACTTCTTCAAACGCCTCGACGGGTTTGGTCGGCCCTAACTGCGCATCCAAATCGTCCAGGGGGGTTATGTCTACCACGTCGCTGTTGAGCAGGCGTTTCACTCTCTCTTTAATAGAGTTCTCCAGTGCAGTGGACGTGGTGTGGTTGATTGTGATCTCGCTGCGCTCGGTAAATAGCCCAATGTCTGAGTGCTTGCCCAGCAACTCCAGCGCTTTGATTTCAATCTTTGGGTCGCCACTGTCGGCCAGCGCGATCAATTTGTTGGTGATGAAGTTCCTGGCTTGCAACGCATCCGAGAATGCTTGGAAGTCAAACTTCTTGACGAGGTAATGTGCAGCCGCAGCCTCTGCCGACTTGGAGAACGTCTTTTTGTCTTTGGGTTTCTCAGCACCCGTAATCAGGTCACTTGCTCTGTGCAGGTCACCTTCATCGAAATCTATAGTAGGCCCAAGCTCGTTGATTAGGTCTACTGTGTTTATTGCAATGGCAATGCTGTCCGCATGAGTCTTGGGCTGCTCGTCGGACAAGTCGTATGGAACCGGATGTTCCGCAGTGGGCTGTAGTTCTATCATGGGCACCGAGTAAACGGGAGATGGCCGAATGTAACAGAAAAAATATAGTGGGTGCAAGCTTTTTGTGGGTCCCTTTGACGGGGGGTGTTTTCAAAAATATATAGGGGGGAGGGGGGTATTGTTATAAAAAGTATGGGGGTGGGTATCTAGTATTCAAAATATACTACGCCGTTATAGAAAGTATGGATGTTGGTATCGGGTGTGTGACACAGAGTGTAAGGGGTCCCCACCTCCCTTTGTCGTAGTTTTGGGTGGGTGGGTCGCTTGTCAGAATGACAACTAACATTGTTATGCCCATTCCCCCCAAGAGAAATTATTGTTTCCCTAAAAACTTGCATTTTGCACCACAAAATGGTATAATCCAGTCATGCAAACAAGATAACCTTGTATGTATGCTCAAGATAGGTAGCGCAATGTGCAAACCTAACAGATGTTAGAAAAGGTTAGTATCATGGATAACATCCAAAGCGTTAGTGTCGTTTCCCCCATCGCCCAGGGCGTCAACAGCTTGATCGATTCTCGCACCGCCTTAGTCGGCGCGGCCAAGAAAACCGGTCAAGTGGTCAAGGTTTACGCCCTGGCCTTGTGTGCCACGTTTGACTTGACCGACAACCAGGGTCAAGTGACAACCAAATGGTTCGACCTCAAAGGCGCATTGAAGAAGGGTATCAAGGCGGAGAGGGAAGCATTTGTGGCCGCAATGACAGCGGAGGGGTTTGGCAAACCTACCATTGATGTTTATTGGCAACGTGTCAAAGAAGCATCGGGTTATGTTACAGCGGGAAACCGTGTCAAGGGGTCAACTGACATTGACGACAAAACCAAGGCCGAATTGAAAACGATTATCAATCGTATATTTAAGGCCGAAGAAGAAGGCGTGTCATGTATCGCTAGCGATTACAAAGGCACATTGATGGAGGTTTTCGAATCCCTCGGCGGTGATATCGACAAGTTGGGTTAACCCCTCCCCTCGCACCCCTAAGCCCCGCTCATGCGGGGCTTTTTTGTTTGCCCGATCTAACATTTGTTAGGTCGGGCTTTTTTGTTGGTGGAACATAACATTGTTAGGGTTAACCCGATTTTGCTTGCACCAGTTCTTCGGGTGGGCGTAGCAACCTTGTGTATACGCGAGCATCCACAATGTATTGTACATAAACACAGTGCCCCCCAAATCTAACAAATGTTATGTTGTTATGTTTCGGCGTTGTAATGTTATAACGTACCACACGTAAGTTGTTGATTTTAAAGCAATGTTATATGTTACAATGTTACGCGGGGTGTATGAAGGTCCGTCAAGTTCCAAGCAAGGCAGAAAGCGCAATTTGCACCACACACCAAAAGCCACCAGGCTCGTATACCCTTTTTCTCTAATAACATTATAACATATACATACACAAACACTCTAACCCCCTGATTCCATTGAAGTTTTCGCGTTATGTTTTTGCGTTACGTTTCCCCTTTTGTTACATAAATTCCGTAACTTTGGTCGCAAATCAAAGACAGCCCTCCAGCTAAAAACTTGACAAGTCTGTAACTTTGTGGTATAATATAAGCTGGTTAGGGATAAATGTAACAAAGCCCCCGACCAATCCCCGAATCTAACAACTGTTAGATTCATAACGTAACAAAGAAAGAAAGGTTAGATGATGATGGACTTAGACTGGAAAGAATGCATCGACTGCGGCGATGACGTACCGACCGCAAGGTATCAAGCGTTCTGCATCTTTTGCGAACGTGACCGAGAACACAGTGCCCAAGAGGAACGTACATCGTGGTGCATTGTGCAGGAATACACAAAAGGCAACTATCAATACGTTACCGCTAACAGCGCACCCACAACGCTGAAGCAGACTAACCCAAAGGAGAACCGAGCATGAGCGACTTTGATTTTTATTGGAACTACAGAATTGTCAACACCAAGACTGCCAATGGCGGGGAGGATTGGTACTGCATACAAGAGGTGACTTACTACGATGGTAAGCCCGATGGGTACGGCGACCCCTGCCTTGGGGCAGAGGACATGGAGACATTCGGCGATGTGTGGCACATGATGAAGGAAGCAATGGAGTTGCCCCCCTTGCAAGAAGAAGACTTCCCCCCACAAGGAGAGATGTGATGGAGATAAATATTGACGAGTTGATTGCCGAAGCAGTCAAACACATGGAAGACGAAAGCGATGTGCGCTGGTCTATTGGTATGGCAATGCAAATGCTGTACTGGGGCGATGGTTGGGAGGATGTGCAAAAACGCATGGTCAATCTCTACAACGAGCAAGCCAAAGCAAACACTTATTCATAAGGAGAACCAAGAATGATAACCATGACCGAACTCGAACTCGTGTCACTCATTGGCTTTGTCGTGATGACTATTCTGTACTTCAAAATGCGATGGGAGTTGCGCTTCCACATGAGCCTCACCCTTGCTTTACTCTTCAAAGTATCCAGAGGCGAGATTGCCGTCATCCCAACCGAGGGTGGGTTTGAACTCGAACCTGGGGCCAAAGCGAAGTGAACAACCGAAACAACCAACCGAAACAACCAATGAAAGGGAACTAACAAATGTTAGATTTTGACCTAGACCAGATCGAGCGCCTACACAAGCTGTTGCAAGCGATAGACGAGGACTTGCGCAACTACTTGCGCGACCCCGATGGAATCCATCCCGAGTACTTTGAAGATGTCCATCATGCGCTAGTAGAAGTCATGACCCTCTGCGGTGTAGAGGCAACCGAGGAGGAAGAGGAATGAACAAGGGAACAAATGATTACAAACTGTCCGAGCGCGTACTGCGCGTGGTGTTTTTGGTTGCACTTATTGTGGTATGTGCTGATGTTTTGATCTGGAGGCCATGATGGATGTAAGAGAAGCCCGAGACCGATTCAAAGTGTTGATCGACAAACGCGACCAAGCCGACAAGCTGACGCTGGAGTTGATGCGCAACCCCGAGGTGCGCGGTGTGCAGGACAGGCTGATGGACGTGTGCGACATAAAGTTGAACATCCATGAGCGGTTGTGCGATGCCGTGACCATGCTTCGCAAGAAGTATCCCAATGACAGTAAAACACTGTTTCACCCTTGGCATCGTGCCGAGTACAACATGTACGAGAGACATGAGGAGACTAACAGATGTTAGAAATTAAAGCACCTGGGATGCCCGACATGCTGGTATCCATCTACGACCAGTACAAACTGATCGAACCACACCGACCCTGGGAGGGGGAGCCCGACCATGCCGAGTGGGTGGACGAGAGCACTGGACTGCATGGGCACATCATGCGCAACACCATAACGCATACGCTTTGTGGTTACGTGGGTGTAACCACTGGGGAGTTGGTGGGGGTGGACTACAACCGAGTGGAGATGGACGACAACACTCCGCATGGTGGGCTGACGTACAGCGGCAGGGAGGGCAACGTGTGGTGGTTCGGGTTTGACTGTGCCCACAGCGAGGACTTTTTGCCCGGACTCTATATCAAGATGCGCATGGTCAACCACAGCGGGAAGGCTTCATGGCCCCCGACTACAAGCTACCGCACATGGGAGTTTGTGGATGCTGAGATACGCCGAATGATGGAGTGCATAGCTCTTGGGGAATACACAATCGAAGCAGAAAAAGGAGACTAACAAATGTTAGCTAGATACTACGTGACAGGGTGGTGCGACAGGTTCGGGCAATGGGTTGCCGAGTCGATCGAATGCCGCAGTAAACAGGTGGCCAAGGAGATGTTCAAAGCAACATATCCAACGCTGAAAAAACTTAAAGCGTACCGAGTACGCGCACAGGGGGAATGAGATGGGATACGCAACAGTGAAGAGAGTACCGAGGGTGACAGACTATGCGGACGCCAAACAGGTACACGACACCGCTCTACCAATCAGGGGACGAGTGCCCGAGATTCGACCCTTGGGTAATCGCAAGGATGTGGACAGCTACTCTGTGCGCATGAACGGCGATGATGTGGAGTTTGTTTTGTATAAGACTCCGGTCATCACATACAAGGCCAACGGCAAGATCGTGCTACGCACCAATGGGTGGGCGAGTGTGTCATCGCACCAATTCATCCAACAAGTGTTAAGCATACCTGCGCATGGGAAAAACGGGAGCAGTATCTTGCGATTGGGCAACCGATACTACACCATGACAGGCGACAACACGCTGACGATGGGCCATGAGGGGACTAACGCATGGAGAGTGCTGGAGCACGAAACGCTTTATGGGTACAAAGCAAATCGCAAGGCTCTAACAAATGTTAGATCGCGCTACTCTGAATTCCGCAAGTATCTGAGTGGGTTCATAAACCTACGCCAAGAGGAGCGTGTGTTACATCAGGGCAGGGCATACGAGCGAAGGTTCAATGTAATCAATTTTGGCATACAGGAGGCGGTGAATATGTTTGGTGTGATGGACAGCGCATACAACGATGCCAAAGCACTGAACCGCGAGAAGACCGACTGCATCTTTGGCAAGCCGACAAAGCTGTATTTCTTCAACCCAACGGAGGTGCAAAAGCAAGATTACCGCGATGCGATACGCAAGTATGAGGAGAACATGAAAACGTTCACCGACACGATCGTAAACGGACAGCCCGAGGATGTGCGGCACGAGAACTTCTACCGAGGTGCGATAGCGTTATTGGTAGAAGGGTATTGGGAGAGTAGGGCCACTCACAACAATGAGTGGGTACTGCACGACTACGAGATGGATGGGTGGGTCGATGTGAATGCGTGGATGCTCATGGTGGACGAAGCCATATTGAAGTACCACGCCGAGGAGGTGCTGGAGCATGTGGCGCTGGAGGTGGGGAAGACTCCCAACCCGAAGTACGCCAAGTGGATATCAGAGATAGTGTGACCTATAAACTTGACATATCCATAACATTGTGGTATAATATAGGTTGGTAAGTAGAAGTGTTTGTTTGTAACCCGCCGAATCTAACAACTGTTAGAAACGGCACATCAGATGGAGTTTGAAAATGTCAGAAGTAACTTTTGGAAAAACTGTGACCTTGAAGCAAGCGGCAACGCTTATCAAAACGAACCCGACCACGAGGTTCATGTTACGAGGTGAGCCCGGCATCGGCAAGTCATCCCTGCTGGAGTCGATCGCTGGGGACTTGGGGTACGACTATGCGTATATTGACGTACCCAATATGGATTTGGGCGACATTGCGATGCCTGTGATCGACCACGAGACCAAGACCACCCGCTACTACCCCAATGCGCGGTTCAAACTGCACGAGGGCAAGCCTGTCGTCATCATGCTGGACGAGTACTCAAAAGGTGCCGACCCTGTGAAGAACATGCTACATCCAATGCTTGAGAAGGCGAACCCTCGCCTTGGTGACATCACCATTGACAATCGTAGCCCCATCTTCTTGACAGGTAATCTAACGACCGATGGCGTGGGCGATGTGTTGAAGGCGCATAGCTTGAACCGCCTTGTGTCTCTCAACGTAGCCAAGCCCGATGCCGAGCAGTGGATTGAGTGGGCTATCAACAAGGGTATCGAGCCCGAGGTGATTGCATGGGTGAATCGTTTTCCCCACGTACTTGCAAGCTACACCGATGGTGGGCAAGCCGACAACCCCTACATCTTCAACCCCCGCAAGACTATGACGGCGTTCGTAACCCCACGCTCATTGGAGACGGCATCTAACATTGTTAGAACTCGCAGAGAGAACGACACCGATGCGGTGATTGCGGCGTTGACAGGTGCTATCGGTGAGAGTGGTGCGCGTGACATGCAAGCGTACATTGAATTCTCAGATCAATTGCCGACATGGGAGGCGACCATCCGAGACCCTAAGCACACCAAGGTACCCACAAGCCCTGGCGCATGTGCGATCGTTGTGTTCGGTGCCATTGCACGTATCGACAAGCAAAGCATCACCCCATTCATGGAGTATGTGGAGCGGTTCGATGCCGAGTGGCAAGCCGTGTTCGCTATCAACATTGCCAAGAACCGAGACAAGCAAGCCATTGCGTTTAGCTGTCAGGCGTTCAGCAACTGGGTAGCAAAGAACCAAGACCTGCTGTGACTCGAGACCTTGAAGTAGACAACGGATGGGTGTCGCATACCCGCACCTCCAAGCGACTGCGAGACGCAGGGTACACAGTAGGAGGGTACATCGACAAGGGTGTATCCAAGTATGCGCTGTACCGCTTGGAGCAGAGCGGCGTGGGTGCGGGTATGTTCACGATCGTCCATGAGTTTGACACCCCAGAGGAGTTAAACAACATGGTGAAGCTACTGATACCAGAGGAAGGAGGCTAACAAATGTTATATGCGGCGGTATACAGCAAGGTGGCTTGGCCGTTGAGGATGGAGGAGATTGAGTATCTGGAGAAGAAACTCAAGAACAGCAATTACCACTACCGAGTGGAGTTGGAGCGCCGGATGTTTGAATCGCAAGACCTACCAGAGTATCGATTTGTGTTGTTGAAGCGGGAGCATGTATCAGGGGACACTTCCAAAAGAAACGTGTTGCTTGAGACACACGACATAGAGCAGATGGCATCGGCATTGAAGATGCTTATAAGTATTGAAGAAACTGAAGTGAAACAAAGGAGCTAACAAATGTTAGAAGAACGCAAAGTGCAGAAGGCAAAGATCAGTTTGATGCGCAATTCCAAATTCGCATTGCTGAGCGGCATCATGATGGTTGGGCGTACTAGAGTGGATGACAACATCCCGACCGCCTGTACCAATGGGCGAGACGAGCGGTATGGGCGCGAGTTTGTGAAGAAGCTACGCGACCCCGAGTTGGCGTTTGTGGTGGCGCATGAGAACGCGCACAAGATGTATCGGCATCTCACTACATGGCGCAAGTTGCATGACGAGAACCGCCACTTGGCGAATTCCGCTTGTGACTACGTGATTAACCTCATGCTCAAGGACTTGGACCCGAGCGAGACAGTGATTGCCATGCCACGCTATACCGATGGGCCGAACAAGGGCAAGGTGATGGGCTTGGTGGACGAGCGATTCCGAGGCATGAATGCCAAGCAAGTGTTCGACATACTCAAGGAGGAGGATGACGGCGAAGGCGAGGGCGATGGGTTCGACATCCACGATTGGGATGGTGCCAAGGACATGACCGAGGAAGAGAAGAAGGTACTCGCACGAGAGATTGACCAAGCGATACGCCAAGGACTCATCTCCGCCAAGAAAGCGGGAACTAATACAGGTGGCCTTGACCGCGAACTTGAAGGCTTGATGGAGCCCAAAGTCGATTGGCGCGAAGTGTTGCGTGAGTTTGTGAAGTCAACGTGCAGTGCCAAGGACAAGTCCTCATGGCGCAGGGTCAACCGCAGATTCTTATCCACAGGCGTGTACATGCCTACGCTGATAGGTGAGAAGGTGGGTCACTTGGTGATCGGTGTTGACACGTCCGGTTCGGTGGGCGGGAAGGAACTCGCCGAGTTTCTCTCCGAGGTTAAGGGTATCGCAGAGGAAGTAAGCCCCGAGGTAGTGGACTTGCTCTACTGGGACGGCGAGGTGGCGGGGCATGAGACCTATACAGGCGCTACTGTATCTAGCATCGTGCAGTCAACCAGGCCAGCGGGCGGTGGAGGTACTTCACCTAGTTGCGTATCCACATATCTCAAGGACAAGCACATCGTGCCTGAGTGCATCATCATGCTCACCGATGGGTACGTTGGTAGCGACTGGGGTAACGAGTGGACTGCACCTCTGTTGTGGGTGATTGTGGGGGGTAATGATGATGTTGCGCCAAATGGCAAGACGATTCATATTCGAGATTGAAATCTGGTATCTAACAACTGTTAGGAGAACGAACATGGTAGTTATTGATTTGGGGTATCGCAGTGTGGTGTTGCCGACCGAGGATGCAATACGACTTGCTGAGATTCTGGCAAAGGCCGAGGCTTTCGAGGAGAAGTACCGCACCAAAGAAGAGAAGGAGAAGAGTGGTATCGACACCGATTACACCTATCACGTATTTCCGTTAGACAGACAATTCACCATGAAAGTCATATCTAACGCGCAGTATCAGATGTCGAAGCTGGCGGGTAAGCCCGTGAAGGAGTGAACATGAGCAGATACAAGTACGGATGGACTGACACAAGACTGCCGCAGATTCCGAAGGAAGAACTACGGCTACGCGACAACGGAGACGGAGTGTGGGCCATTGTGCGGGTCAAGGCGGGGGCAAGATTTGGCACAGAGGTGATAGCTGGAGAGCTCACCCTCAAAGCCGCCTCACAGATGCTTGAGTTAGCGAAAGAGAAGTAATTTTTAACCAAGGAGAAATGAAATGAGTATCAGTGCATCAGCAGTGTTAGTGGAATTGAACATCAGTGTGTGGCCTGCGTCCAAGATCGACCGAGAGATCACGGACAAGGTGAACTCAGATGCGGGGGCGGTGCGTGGGGCATCGCAGACCAAGAAGAACTTGTTTGCAGGTACGAGCCTACGCAAAGACATATCAGACTTTGCCGCACGAGTGCGCCTGTATCACAACAAGCACACATTGCCCTGGGCCGACAAGGGTGAGCGCATGTTACCGACTGCGTTGTTCATGGACTACAAGCAGACCATGAATGGGTTCGAGCAGACGTTCAACATGATGTGCAACAACTTCTACATTGAGTACCCGCGCTTGGTTGCCGAGGCACCGACTGCGTTGCAGGGGCTGTACAAGGCAGAGGACTACCCCGAACTAACAGATGTTAGATTGAAGTTTGGCTTTCGCCGCACAGTCAAGCCTGTGCCCGAGGCTGGTGACTTTCGCTTAGACATTCCTGCGTATGACCTGGAGGAGATGCGCAGCGAGTTTATGTCACAGCAAGACCGCAAGTTGGCAGAGGCAATGCGCGAGCCGTGGGAGCGTCTGCATAAGACGTTGGTGGCAATGTCGGAGAAGTTGACTGATGTTGAGGGGGATGACGGCAAGAAGCGTTACCACGACACGTTGCTTACCAATCCTTTGGAACTCTGTTCTCTTCTGACCAAGTTGAACATCACCAACGACCCGAAGTTGGAGGAAGCCCGTAGGCAAGTAGAGGTAGCCATGTTGAACGCGGACATGGAGAGCATCAAGGAAGATGCCGACACGCGCAGTGAATTGAAGTCCAAGGTGGACGCAATTATCAATAAGTTTGAATGGTAAGGAGTATTAGATGAAGACAATGGAACTAATCAACATTGACACACACAAGCATGGCAAGGTGGACGAGGTTAGCGGCACCATCAACCAAGTGGTGTATCGACTGGCAACACTGAACCCGCTGTGGACGTTTCGAGTAAAGGACGTGAACACTAGCTTTAACGGCACAAGAATAGCTATGGGGTTCGATGTGTTTGAGCAGGGCGAGAAGCTAGGCGAAATCACGCGAACGTATCGGGGTGGAACTCATGTGATCGGCATATGCAACGACCGCATCGCCAAGGGGCGACTGCGCGGGGATACGTATCACACAGAAGATGCAGAGAAGGCCATACTCAAAGCCAAGAAGATGTTCTTTCGTTTGAAGCCAGACGAGCGCATCACTAAGGCGGCGAAGGCGGCGACAGATGTATTTACCGAGCAGATATGGAAGCGGGAGAGAACCAAGGCCCAAGAGGAGAACACCATCCAAAGGGCGGCACTAGACTACCTCAAAGGTTCGGGGCTTGCACATTTCATGGCACACATAGAGTTACAACCCCCGTCGGTTAGCGCACCCATTCTCAAAGCGGCGAAGAAGGTCGAAGAAATGCAAGGCGAGATGCTCACCATTGAGACAATACGCCAACGCTTTGAGAAGGAAGAGGTTGCCCTAGTCATAAAAGATTCGGGTAAATACTTGGTTAAAGTGCGTGACAATGTACAACTCTACGATGATAATACGCTCCCTCACGAGATGCGTAGTAAGTTGGGTATGTTGAAATTGGTAGAGGCCGAGACATTCCTATCCAACGTAGGGTGTCGTGTCAATGATGAAGTGTTTGTCCTAGTGTTGGATGAGCAGACCTAACAACTATTAGACAAGGAGCAACTGCAATGAAACAACTAAAACTCAAAGCTGTACCCCCGATAGGTATGGCATACAGACCGAAGAGTATCTTAGACCCAGCGTTTAAGTACACCCCATCAGCATCGACAGATGTGCAAGCAACATGGATTAAGTTTGGGTGGAAACCACCCGAAAGGAAAAAAGATGAAAGCAATTCTTGAATTCACATACCCCGAAGATCAGGACAAGCTACGGCACGCACTCAATGGGAGTAGGGCTATCAGCGCATTGATAGACATTCAGATGGCGGTACGCAGTCACTTCAAGCATGACGCCAACCCCACGGAGGTATTGGAGATGGTCAGGGAGTTAACTAACACAGCACTCAGCGAGTGCGGGGAGGAATGATGGAAACAATTGCAACAACAATCCTTTTGGGTGGCCTGGGATTCATTGTTTGTGGCCTTGTGTTAATTGGGCTGATGCGCCTGTGGTTTTGGATGGACGAGAACGAAAGGGGGGACAGATGAATAAGCTAATCAGGAAAGAAGACACCATCAAGAACTGGGTTCCCATTGGTAGCCTTGAGTTGAAGCTGGCGGTGGCAAAGGCAGAGGGCTACGCCATTCGGGTTGATGAAACAAGGTATCACCACGTTGTTGATGGGACGGTTGTTACATCAGTGGATGAGAGCAAGCCGAAATATTACTACTACGGCCCTCAACAATTACTGTTGTCCATGTTTAACCCATACCGCATTGCAATGGAGTTTTATTTGAAGGAGAAGAGCAAATGACGGAATACACACACAAAACATATGACACGATGCGAGTTTATGTGCCTGCGGGTATGTATTCAATCGCAGAAATAGAGCAACTGCTTGCCGACATGATAGAGGCAAAGAAACAACAAGACAAACATTTGAAAGCGGCAATGCAATCAATCAAGGAGAAGACATGACCCCGCAAAGTTTTGACATTGACACCTGCAAAGAAGTTGTAGGGGATGCTCGGATGCGAACCATCGAAGCCAAGGCCAGACAGGATGCCGACAACGGCGTTGTGGATGCACCAAAAGAAGCAAAAGGAACTTACTGGGATAAAGCGTATTCATACATGGAGTACATCGTGTACATAACAGCGCACCACAAGAGGCTGGAGCGGATTCAACGGATGAAGGAGAAGAACACATGAGTCCAAAAATTGAAGCCCTGATTAAAACATCTGGATGTGCTGACGTAGGTGAATTGTTTGACCAAACGATTAGGCTGGGGAAAGTGTTGCATCAGTTTAAACAAGAGAACGGACGCCCCATGGATGCAACTGAAATGAAATACCTTGAAGCAGTGGTACACGCCACACCACAGGAGAAGACATGACAAGACGATTGGATACAAATTTAGACAGGCTTGCCGCCGAAGCTGGCGTTGAGTTGACACCTGCAATACGCCGTTTTGCGTGGCTTGTAAACCAAGACTCACTGCAAGGGTTTTGGGGGGCGGCCCAGCACTATGCAAAATTTGAGCAAGAAAAAGTGGATAGGTTTTTAAAGGAGAAATGGAATGACTGACCCAGAAGACGAAGCATTTGAAGAACTGGCACTCAAGCAAGGTCATTGGCAACACACATCAGGATCAAGGAAAAGACAGATCATGGACAAAATAGAACAAGCATTCCCAAACCCTCACAGGACTGACATGACGGGCATGACCCTGCGGGATTACTTTGCGGCAAAAGCTTTGAGTGGTTTGATTAACTATAGCCCCGAACCTGATGAGCATAAAGCAATAGCAGAGCTTTGCTATTCGTTAGCAGACGCAATGCTGAAAGCGAGGGAAGCATGACTGACACATGTGAAAAACATTGCGAAGCCACGGCGTTCAAGATTGTGATAAGAGGTTTGGAAGGAGACGTTGCGAGACTTAAAGCAGAACGAGACGAAATCTATGGGTTGCTTGGGTCCGCACATCTTGAACTGCGGCAGAACCTTGAGTATGGATACAACACCAACACGATCAAGTCAACACTTATCAGCATAGGTCAATACGCGCCCAAGCTAAAGGCGAAGATGGATGAGTTGCAAACCAAGATGGAGAAAAAACATGATGCCACCACCGAGTAAAGAACTGTGCCTGATGATGGCAAAGATCAACTACCCACGCGATGAAAAGTTGAGTTGGACATGGCTGTTCGCTTGGGGTTTCCACGATGCGTATGTTGACGGATGGTATGAAGGGGTGAAGCTATGAAGGGGGGCGCAAGACCGGGAAGTGGGCGTAAGCCAACACTGATCGACGAGCGAAGAGCCTTGAGCCTACACAAGCAGGGAGTATCAATGCGAGAAATCGCCGAGCGGTTCGGCGTGAACTTGCAAGTAATCAAATATTTTTTTAAGAAGCAAAGGAGGTTAGAACATGCCAACGGGAATTGAGGAACTGAAACTGATAAAGCCAAAGAAGGGGCGGGGGTTGGGTAAGAAGCCGCCACTTTTTTGCACGAGCTTGCGTCTACCAAAGGAGGTGATGGATTATTTCAACACCAAATATCCGTATACAAAGCAAGCCAAGATGAGAGAAATTCTTACCGAGTACATCAACAGCCAAATGCAAGGAGCAAACAATGGCAACAGCTAAAAAAGCAAAGAAGGTATCCCGCGCATCCCTGATGCGTCAGTACTACAACGGCAACCCAGAGGCTACCGTCAACGAAGTTGCGAAGAAATTCAAGACCACGTATCAGATTGCGTACATGGTGAAGCGAGAGATGGACAAGAACAAACTGGAACTTGCCAATAAGATTGGAAACTTCAAACGGATTGCGGTATGGCAACCCCCCAAAATGATACCCATGCCTGAAATCGCCGTAGAAGAACCAAAGGCCGACCCAGTGAATCATCCTGAGCACTACAAGGTGGGCGGGATTGAGACCATCGACTTTATTGAAGCAAAGGCACTGGGGTATCACTTGGGCAATGCCGTGAAGTACATCACCCGCGCCGACCACAAAGGCAACCGACTGCAAGACTTGCAGAAGGCCAAGTGGTACATCGACCGAGCCATTGAGAAAGCATCGATCTAACATTTGTTAGACCAAGGGTAAATCCTAGCCGCCTTCGGGCGGCTTTTTTTTCGTCTGGGTGTTGACAAAGTACAAGGTTGTGGTACTATGAGGGCTTGAAAACAACTGGAGTATCAGATGGCAACCACCCCCGAGGCCAAGGTCAAAGCAAAGATCAAGGCAATCCTCAAAGCCCACAGCATCTACTACGCCATGCCCATCGGCACTGGCTACGGCAACAGCGGTGTGCCCGACTTCCTGTGCTGTGTGAACGGCAAGTTTGTGGCTATTGAAGCCAAGGCTGGCAAGGGCGAGGCCACTGCACTGCAAGAAAAAAACATGCGCGAGATCGAAGCCGCAAAGGGCATAGCTTTGGTCATCAACGAAAACAACTTGGGGAAACTGGACGCGAAGATCAAATTGCTCAAAGGTGAATTGCCTGTAAGTGACTTGCCTTGGAGTGAATAATGGCCCTGACCATACAACAACTCACGCAACAATCGTTGCAGATGCTTGAAAAAGAGTTTGACTACACAATGAGGTTTGTGAACGGCAAGTACAGCATCTACCGACACGAGTATCGAGCCAAATGGGGCGAAAGAAGATCAACAACACTAGCCAAAGGGCTAGACAAAACAACAGCAACTGGAATGATGAAATTACTGGAGAACGAAAATGACTGAGTTTTGTGCGGGGGTAAAAATTTTGCTGGAGCGCATGAAGTCCAACCCCGAGGACTTTGAGAGGACTGATTTCGATACCCATACGTTTAAATCCATTGAGGGTCGGTTCTACTCATTTGCGAAGTCGCTAACGAAGGTAATTTCATGCGATGACGACAAAGATATTTCGTGGCAGGAGTGGCGCTACTTCACTGAGGAGGAGCGTCAAGCCTTGGTTGCTGGGTTCAAAGAAATGAAGCGAACCAAGTTTGACAAAGAAATCATGGAGCGAGTGTTTGATGAGCACTACATCGAGCGGCAACGCAAAGAGCACCAATCTCACGTTACTTTGCAAACGCAAATGCAAGCCGCGCAAATACGAGCCCAAACCGCACAAGCATTTCACGCCGCACAACAGGGCGGCATAGGTTCCACAGGCGGTGGCCTCATGAACTCTCTTGGGGTTGGGCTTGTGGGCATCTTCAGATGAACATCCTCACGATCGACTTTGAGACTGCCTACGGCGGGACACTTGGGTTTAAGACCCAGACCACCGAGGAATACATTCGGGACCCGAGGTTCGAGGTTATCGGTGTTGCAGTACAGATAAACGACGGCGTACCCATTTGGTTCAGCGGGAACCACCGAGAGTTGCACCAGTTCCTCACCCCCTTTGATCTGCCCAATCATTTGGTCTTAGCGCACAACGCGCCGTTCGATGGAGCCATTCTTAATTGGATTTTTGGCATGAAGCCGAAAGGCTTTCTGGATACGCTGAGTATGGGACGCGCCCTGCATGGGACTGAGGTTGGCGGGAGTCTTGCGGTCTTAGCCTCCCACTATGGGTTGGGTGTCAAGGGTGAGCAGGTTGCAAAGTACATCAACTATTTCCGCAAGGACTTCACGCCCGAGGAGTTGGCCGACTATGGAGGTTATTGCGCGAATGACGTGACCCTGACATGGGCGCTGTTCAATGCCATGAGTGAGAACTTTCCCAAGGTTGAGTTGCGGCTGATCGACTTGACTGTCCAGATGTTCACCGACCCGGTGTTGCAGTTGCACAAGCTGACACTGGAAACTCATCTGCTCAAAGAGCGCCAGCGCAAAGAAGACTTGCTGGACAACTTCGACAAAGACACGTTGATGAGCAACCCGCAGTTTGCTGATTTGCTCAGAACATTTGGTGTTGAGCCGCCCATGAAGAAGAGCCCCGCCACAGGCAAGCAGACCTATGCGTTTGCAAAAAGTGACGAGGACTTCAAGGCATTGTTGGAGCACCCCCGGCACGAGATACAAGCACTTGTGGCTGCGAGGCTAGGCACAAAGTCCACGATCGAGGAGACCCGCACCGAGCGGTTCATTGGGATTGCCGACCGAGGGCCGTTGCCTGTACCCCTGCGGTACTACGCCGCACACACTGGGCGCTGGGGTGGGGACGACAAGCTGAACTTGCAGAATCTGCCGCGCAAATCCCCCTTGAAACACGCAATCATCCCACCCAGAGGATACGTGTTGCTGGATTCAGACTCATCTCAAATTGAAGCACGGACGCTGGCATGGCTGGCTGGGCAAGACGACTTAGTGGAGGCATTTGATCGTGGCGAGGACGTATACAAAATCATGGCATCGGCTATATATGGCAAGGCGACTGCGCAAATTTCCAAGGACGAGCGGTTCGTGGGTAAGACAACCATTCTTGGGGCGGGGTACGGCATGGGCGCGGCTAAGTTTCAAACGCAACTTAAAAACTTTGGCGTGGATATCGAACTCGCGGAAGCGAAGAGGATTATCGACACATACCGACTGACGTACCCCATGATTCCCGAACTGTGGAAGTCTGCGGGTCAAGCCCTCAAAGCCATATTACAGAAACAGCACACCACTTTAGGGCGGAACGATCTGTTGATGGTTGAGGGCGACAACGGTATTATTCTTCCCAATGGTTTGCGCCTGCGGTATCCGAACTTGCGCCTATATGAGAATGAGGAAGGCAAAGCCGAGATCGTCTACGACACCAAGAAGGGCAGAGCAATCATCCCCAACCGAATCTACGGCGGCAAGGTTGTCGAGAACGTGTGCCAAGCGTTGGCCCGGATTGTGATCGGTGAGCAGATGCTGATGATCGCAAAGAAGTACCGAGTAGTGATGACAGTGCATGATGCTATCGCTTGCATCGTGCCCGAGGCCGAGGCTGAAACCGCCAAGGAGTTTGTTGAGTTGTGTATGCGCCTGCGCCCTGCGTGGGCACCCGAGTTACCTTTGAACTGTGAGGCTGGATATGGACAAAGTTATGGTGATTGTTAAAGGAGAACTGATGGTTGATTACGCCTACCCCTGCATGATGGCAGAACGCGCCCTAAAGGACGCCCATGATGCGATGCTTGACCGTGGATATGACGAAGCCATTGAGCACACGCTCAAAGCGATGGCCGAGGTCAAACTGATGTTGAACGCAATCAAAGAGATGAAAGAAAACCAATGACGGACGAGGAAAAGAAAGCACTCAAAGCCGCTAGAAGTAAAGTGTATCGAGAGGCTAATAAGGAACGTATAGCCGCAAAGAAAGCCGCCGATGCAAAAACGGAACATGGTCGTGCGTTAGAAAAAGCAAGGGGTGAGCGATACAGAGCCGCCCACCCTGAGCGCGTACGTGAACTGCAACAGAAGGCTAGGGATAAACGCGCCCCTATAGAAAAAACAAAAGCTAGGCAAAAACGAGTTGAGTTAAGGGATAGCTACGTAGCACAACTACTTAAAATGCCAACTGACGCACTGCCGCTTGAAATCATTGAAGTTGAACGTATTCGGTTAAAGATCAAGCGGGTGGTACAAGAGCTAGACAAGCACCGCACTGAGAAGAAATGCAGTACATGCAGAGAATACAAGTCGATAATTGGGTTTAGTAGAAACAGGGGTACCAAAGATGGGCATTCGTATGAATGCTTGATATGTAACAGAGAGAAAAAAAGAAAGGACAAACATGGAAAAGGATTAACTTACACACCAAGAAAGTTTGATGAGTTTGGGCGCAGGGTGAAACACACCCCCGAAGAACTAAAAGCTGCCAAGATAGCTTATTACTACGCAAATGTAGAAACAATCCGTGCGAAAGATCGCGCAAGAAACAAACAAATAAAGGAAATAACATGAAACATATTAGTGAACTATCAACAGAACTGTCCGCACTCTACGAAGGGCTGAAAAACGGCACGATTGAAGTAAAGGTCGCCGCCGAGATGAACAATACCGCAGGGAAAATCATTCACGCACAGCGAGTGCAACTTGAGTACGCTGACCTACGCAAAGAGCAACCCGATATTGATTTTATGAAAACCAAAGCTAAGCCAGAAACCAAGGTGCAAGCATGATAGACGAAGAAGCAATCGCCGCCGCAATTTTAAGAGCCGCTTCCATGCTGGGTAACGGCAATGCAAGCACACCAATGGGAGCAATAGAAGCCCACGGCTTAAAATCATATGAGGGCATGGAAGAAATAAGACACTCTATAGACGGAGTGGCGTATTCACTTGATAGTATTGCTAATGCAATTACGTATCTAGCGGATGCAATTAAAGAAAAGGGATAAAAATGAGCATCGTCTGGTCGTTCAGCAGTCTGAAAACATTTCAGCAGTGCCCCAAAAAGTACTATCACACCAAGATAGCCAAGGATATTGTTGAACCCGACACACAGGCGACGTTGTACGGCAAGACTGCCCATACTGTGGCAGAGGAATACATCCGAGACGGCAAGCCTGTCCCACCCACATTTAAGTACATGTTGCCAGTATTAGAGACATTGGATGTAATCCAAGGAAAGAAGCTATGCGAAGTCAAGTTGGGCTTAACGAAGAACTTGGAGTCATGCGATTTCAGCGCACCGAATGTATGGTGGCATGGCATAGCCGATTTGGTAGTCATCAACGAGGAGAAACAGTTGGCGCACTCAGTGGATTACAAGACCAGCAAGAGTGCGCGGTATGCGGACGTCAAGCAACTCGATCTTGTGGCGGCTGGCCTTTTTGCCAAGTTTCCGCAGATCAACAAGGTGAAGTCAGCTTTGATCTTCGTGGTGAGTAAAGAGTTTGTGAAGGCCACCCACTACCGGGAGATGATGCCCAAGTACGTGGAGAAGCCAGCGCAAGATGTTGCCCGTATAGAGGCGGCACTGAAAAACGGGGTGTGGAACCCCATTCAAGGGCCACTGTGCAAATTCTGTTCAGTGAAGCAATGTGAGTACAACAGGAGTTAGACATGACAAACGAAGAAACTGACACCGCCTTGATTCTTGAGGGCGAACTAAAACGCCGAGTGACCGAAATACTGGGCCAAGTCGTACACAAAGTTGTGCGGGAGTCAATGGAAAGGCAGTTTGCCGACCAAAAAGCCAACATGCTGATGGAGATTAGCATCGCGGTTGGTAAGATGATGAGGGTCATGGAAGAGGAGGGGCGCAACCCTTTATGGGAAGCAACCCCCGCAGAATTTGGCTTGACCCGTGAAGACTTCAACACCCACAGCATAGGAAACCCAAATGCCATACGTGAACAAACCCCGACCCTATAAAAAAGAATACGAGCAACAGCTTGCCCGAGGTGAGGGCAAGTCAAGGCTAGAGCGCCAACGCGCCAGAGAAAACATCGACAACAAAAACACTGACGCCAACGGCGACAGACGTGCAGATATCAGAGAAGGCAAAGACGTTGCGCACCGCGTCGCCTTGTCCAAAGGCGGCTCCAATAAAAATGGTGTACGCTTGGAAGCCCCGAGCACGAATAGATCATTCAAGCGCGGATCAAATCACAAAGTTGTATCAGAAGTCAGTACGAAGGAACGTAAGAAAAAATGAATCTATCAGAGTATGAGTGGCCCCGGCCTCCGGGGTTCACACCGTTCGCGCATCAGAAGGTCACAGCAGAGTTTTTAGCGAATCAGCGTAAAGCGTTTTGTTTTAACGAGCAGGGCACGGGCAAGACAGCATCCGTGATCTGGGCTGTAGATTATTTGATGAAGTTGGGTTTGGTCAAACGAGTGTTAGTGATTTGTCCACTGTCCATCATGAAGTCAGCGTGGCAAGCCGACTTGTTCAAATTTGCCATCCACCGTACAGTGGCCGTTGCGCATGGCTCAGCCAAGAAGCGCAAAGAGATTGTTGAGGCTGGGGCCGAGTTCGTTGTCGTTAACTTTGATGGTGTTGGCATCATCAAAAAGCAGATCATGGACGGCGGGTTTGATCTCATCGTGGTGGACGAGGCATCAGCCTACAAGAACGCCCAGACTGTGCGGTGGAAAGACCTGCGCGATTTGACACGAGTCATTAAAGGACTGTGGATGCTCACGGGTACGCCTGCTGCGCAGTCTCCTGTGGATGCTTACGGACTAGCAAAGCTGGTCAACCCCAGCGGTGTGCCAATGTTTTTTGGGCAGTTCCGCGATAAGGTCATGAACAAGGTCAGCATGTATCGGTGGCTCCCGAAGCCGGATGCGTCCCAGACTGTCCATACTATCCTACAGCCAGCCATACGCTTTGAAAAGAAGCAGTGCCTAGACCTGCCCCCGGTGACTTTTACCGAGCGCGAAGCCCCGATGACGGCACAGCAAAAGAGTTTTTACAAGCGCCTCAAGGACGAGATGCTGATCGAAGCGGCGGGGGAAGAAGTCTCTGCGGTCAATGCGGCTGTGAAGATCAACAAGCTGCTTCAGATCGCTTGCGGCTCCATCTACACCGACAACGGCGAGGTGGTGGACTTCGATGTATCCAACCGACTGAATGTGGTGCAAGAAGTCGTTGATGAGTCGAGCAACAAGGTGCTGATCTTTGTGCCGTTCACTCACTCCATCGAAGTGTTGGCCAAGCATCTAACCAAGAACGGCATAACGTGTGACGTTATCAACGGCGCAGTGTCGGTTAATCGGCGCTCGGATATTGTCCAGCGGTTCCAGAGCCAGCCTGACCCAAAGGTGCTTGTCATTCAACCAATGGCCGCATCCCACGGGCTTACCCTAACCGCCGCCGACACAATTATTTGGTACGCTCCCTGCACCAGCGTAGAGACGTACCTGCAAGCCAATGCCCGTATTGACCGTCCCGGTCAGGTCAACCCAATGACCATCGTGCATATCACTGGCAGTCAGGTGGAAACCCGGATGTACTCGCTACTGCGGGGCAACATCGCCAACCACCAGCAAGTGATTGATTTGTACCGTCAAGAAATTTCTTCACAAGAGACTTGACAATGTACAATCTTGTGCTAAACTAATCCCCACAACAACAGGAGCGAACACATGGACGAAGCAGTTCAGGAGGTAGTCACCTCTACACCAGACCTCAATAACTTGACAAAGGTTTACTTGAGGATACGAGATGCCCGTGATGACCTCACGGCGAAATACAAAAAAGAACACGCAGAACTTGAAGAGCAAATGGGCTTGATCGAAACAGAAATGCTTGATACATGCAAGTCCATGGGCGTTGAGAGTATGCGCACCCCGCACGGCACAATTATTCGATCGGTTAAGTCACGGTACTGGACGAATGATTGGGATTCAATGTACACCTTCATAGAGGAGACCAGTGCATTCGGCCTGCTAGAGAAACGAATTCATCAAACACACATGAAGGAGTTTCTTGGAGAGAATCCAGACCTTTACCCGAAAGGGATGAATGTCGAAAACACATACACCGTGGTTGTTAGACGCGCAAAGGAAAATTGAAATGAGCAACATCGCTTTATTGAACCAAGACCTCCCCGACTTCCTGCAAACTGCTGGAGTCAGTGACCTCACCAAACAACTCGCTGGCCGTACTGGCACTAAGCGCATCGTCCCCAAGAACGGCATCTTCCGCAAGGTTGTCGGTGGCGAGGAGATGGGCAAAGTGAAAGGCACGATGGACGTTATCGTTGTCAGCGCCTCCCCCAAAGTGGGCCGCATCTTCTACGTGAAGCAGTGGACCCCCGATGCCGAGCCGACTGCACCTGATTGCTTCTCCAATGACGGCAATGCGCCTGATGCGGGGTCTGTCAACAAGCAGTCTGATCGTTGTGATTCATGCCAACAGAACATCAAAGGTTCAGGCATGGGTAACTCCAAGGCTTGCCGCTACACCCGCCGCATTGCTGTGGCGTTGGTTGAGGACTTTGGCACTTCGCTCGAAGGTGAGGTGTACCAAATGAACTTGGCTTCCAAGTCTTTGTTTGGCGAAGGTGTCGGTGACAACACCCACACGTTTGAGAACTACACCAAATATCTGGCCAACAACGGCAAGAGCTTGGACTACGTGGTTACCCAGATGAGCTTCAACGAAGACAACGACAACCAATCTGTGTTGTTCACCCCCGTGCGTTTCATTGACAAAGCGCAGTACGAAGTGACCAGCAAGGTTGCCGCCAAGCCCGAGGTGCAGAAGATGGTGACGATGACCCCGTATCAGGCAGACATGTCTGGTCGTGCGCCTAAGTTAGCCGCCCCTGCCCCTGCTCCTACCCCCGCTCCACAAGCCGCCGCCGAACCCGAGGTTGACGAGCCCAAGAAGCGCGAGTCAAAGAAAGCTGAAACCCCTGCACCCACTACCAAGAAAAATTTGGATTCTGTGGTTGCGGCATGGACTGACGAGGAATAAGCATGAGCTATGGTTACAGCCAGAACTTGGTGGAGGCCAACAAAAAAGCCGATGCCGAGTCTCTGGGCGTAGCCTTGGGCCGTCTGTGTATCGAGAACGGGATTCCCGTGGGCATCATTGCGGAAACACTGGGGGTAAGTCGCTCCACGATTTACAACTGGTTTTGGGGCGTCACCGTCCCAATCCGCGCCCACAACGAACAGATCGAACGATTCATAGCACGACACAAGAAGCGCAAATAACATGTCCGACTTCGATCTACTCGACACCGTGCTGCCTACGGATGGGCGGTACTGCGTGGTTGGGATTGGGGACTATGTAGACCAACGCTTTGCAGATACGAGGGAACAAGCCGAAGAACTTATCGAGGAATTTAAACAGCAGCAGGTCAATGCGTATTTTGGGTGTGCCAAGTTTGGCCCACTGAACAACAGAACGCATGAGAACGTAGCTTTTGTCCGCGCCTTATGGCTGGACATTGACTGCGGCCCGACCAAAGGTGTGCCCAATTCCAAAGGAAAGATTGAAGGCTACATCGACCAGCAGACAGGGCTGGACAAGTTCAAGAAGTTTTGCAAGACAGTCGGCTTACCTAGACCGATACTGGTGAATTCTGGAAACGGCATTCACGCCTACTGGTTGCTTGAAGAGACATTGACCCGCACCGAGTGGGAACCTCTGGCCAAGCGGCTAAAACAACTGTGTAAAGAGCACGGGCTGATTGTTGATGAGAAGGTGTTTGAGGCATCGCGTATCCTGCGCCCGCCCGGAACACTGAACTACAAGAAAGGTTTGGAGACCAAGCCAATCAGCATGTGGAACGAAGTCTCGCCGAGGATGACAGTGGCGCAAGTACGGGAGTTGCTGGGAGCACCCGAACCTGAACCCGAAGAAGACAAGCCCGACTTCATCCCAAGCGCGATCAGTCCGATGATGGAAGCACTGATGGCCAACAAGGTCAAGCGGTTCAAAGCCATCATGCTCAAAGCAGAGAACGGTTGCCCGCAACTCAATTACTGTTTTGCAAATCAAGCCGAACTTGACGAGCCGTTGTGGCAGTCGGCGCTTTCGATTACTGCGTTCTGTGTAGATGGCGACAGGGCTGCGCACAAAATGTCAGATCAGTATCCAGACTATGACCCGACAGAGGTTGACCTGAAACTGATGAACATCAGAAAGCGTGGTGGGCCGCATCATTGCACAACATTTGAAGAGCGTAATCCAACCGGATGTGATGGGTGCATCCACAAAGGCAAGATCAAGTCGCCCATTGTTTTGGGCATAGAAATAGAAGAAGCCGACGAGGCCGACAACGAAGTAACCGTCGAAGAAGAGGACGGTGGGGAACAGAAATACACGATTCCAGAGTATCCATTTCCATTCTTTCGGGGCAAGAACGGCGGCATCTATGTGCGCCCAGTTCAAGAGGATGAAGAGGCGGAGCCGAAGCTGGTGTACGAGCATGACCTGTATGTGGTCAAACGTATGCGGGACAAGGAGTTGGGTGAGGTTGCGTTGTTTAGACTGCACCTGCCCCACGATGGAGTCAAAGAATTTTCAGTCACCACCGCCGCTATTTCATCGAAGGATGAGTTGCGCAAACAGCTTGCTCAACAAGGCGTGATGGCACATCACAAACAATACGAAAACTTGGCGACGTTTGTCATCACATCAGTAAAAAATTTGCAGTACGCAAAGAAAGCAGACATCATGAGAACACAATTTGGATGGGTAGAGGGAGACAGCAAATTCATCATGGGAGACCGGGAGATCACAAAGGACGGCACGTTCTACAGCCCGCCGTCATCGACAACCGAGTTTTTCGCCAGCAAGATTCACCCCAAGGGCGATCTTGACAAGTGGAAAGAGGTCTTTAATCTGTACGGCCTCCCCGGCATGGAGCCTCATGCGTTTGGCGCATTGACAGCATTTGGCGCACCCTTGATGGGGTTCACTGGATTGGATGGCGCAATCATCAATGTGATCTACGAACACGCCGGGTCAGGGAAGTCCACCATCCTGCGTATGTGCAACAGCGTCTATGGCCAGCCCAAAGAGTTGATGGCAATCGAGAAGGACACGCTCAACGCCAAGATGCAGCAACTGGGGGTGATGAACAACATACCCAACACGATCGACGAGATCACCAACATGTCGCCGAAAGACTTCTCGGACTTGGCATACGGCATCAGCCACGGACGGGGCAAGAACAGGCAAATGTCCCAGACCAACGCACTGCGGATCAACAACACGTCATGGAAGAACATGACGCTGTGCTCATCCAACGCCAGCTTCTACGAAAAATTGGGTTTGTTGAAAAACACCCCAGACGGTGAGTCAGTGCGGTTGCTTGAGTACAAGATAGAGCCCAACGACGTGATCGGTGTGGCCCGAGGCAAAGAGATGTTCGACCATCAATTGAACGACAACTACGGCCACGCCGGGGAAATCTACATTTCATGGCTGGTCAACAATCTGGAAGAAGCCAAGGCGCTGGTCAAGAAGGTCCAGGCCCGTATCGACCGAGAAGTCCAGTTCACCGCACGGGAGCGGTTCTGGTCGGCGGTAGCCGCTTGTAACATTGCAGGTGGCCTGATTGCCAAGGGTCTTGAACTGCACAACTACGACATTGCCAGGGTCTACGAGTGGTTGAAGGGCATGTTGGGTGAGATGCGCGTCGATGTGAAGCCACCCCAGACCTCCCCTGTCACTGCGCTTGGCGAGTTCATCAACAGCCACATCAACAACGCTTTGGTGGTCAATGGCGAGGTGGATGCCCGGAGCAGTATGGTGCCGCTACCTTTGTGGGAGCCCCGTGGAGAGTTGCTGATACGCTACGAGCCAGACACAAAACATCTGTTTGTTGCGGCCAAACAGTTCAAAGACTTCTGCGTCAAGAACCAGACCAACTATAAGAACCTGCTCAAGCAACTGGGCGACCTGAAAATTTTCCTTGAAGCCGTCAACAAGCGCATGTCCAAAGGGATGAAGGTCGTGTCACCGCCCGTGCGGGTATTGAAGTTTGATGCTTCGGCCTCAGAATTCCTGCAAATGGATGTAATGCTAAACGCGAATGAAGATCGAGACAGTAACGTACAGGATTAACTGGGCGAAGTTTCGGGTCGGCCATTCCTTTTTTGTACCCTGCATTGACCACAAGGCAGCAAAACGT
>Ga0209190_1000070_pt1 | contig 65902 bp, 45 predicted proteins | sample M_140205_XF_Meta_FD_187315 | JGI IMG/M metagenome (GOLD analysis project Ga0209190, IMG submission 187315) | Freshwater microbial communities from Lake Montjoie, Canada to study carbon cycling - M_140205_XF_MetaG (SPAdes) (version 2) | ecosystem: Environmental > Aquatic > Freshwater > Lake... | reverse complement strand
CGTCCCCTAATTCTATTATGCGCTGCATGTATCGCCAGTGCTGTTCGTACATCAAGGGCTCGCCGCCCACCCAGTACACTTCTTCAATTCGATGTTGTTCTACAGCTTGTGAAAATTCTTGCTCAACTATGGAGTCTTGAAACTTTTCAATTTGCTTTTTTACATCATCCTGCATCCATAAGTTTTTGGGATTAGACCAATTGATCATGCTATGTTGTTTCTGCTCAGTTTCCCAAGCACTGCTCAACATGTCTCCACAAGTTCTACATTTAAAATTGCAAAGATTACTAAATCTATAATCCCAACTCACAGGCAATGGCTCATAGTACCCATCTTCACTGGTAGCTGCTATTGCGTCAGAATACTTATGCTTAAAAAGATGCCAGAAATATGTGCGGTAAACATCAGTGTTTAATAACTGATCGTTACACACTTCACATTCAGGCAATTGCTCTCCAGCCATCATTCTTCTGCGAACACTTTTCATATGGTCACTGTTCCAATGTTGTTCCAGTGTGATAGGTATATAGGTACCTGATCCGGTGCTGGTATCTATATATTGCTGAAAGTTCTGTGCAGGCTCTCTGCTGGCACAGCACATGCGCCGCTCTGTTTGTGGGCTTAGGTAAGTATGTACCCACGGAGCCATACATAAACTCATTGCACAAACTCCAGCAGCGGGTGTACAATTTCATTTATAAATTTTGATTCTACCAACGATTGATTTGTAAAATGAGCATGATTATGGCGAATTTTTTCCTGTGTCAACAGATCTCTTGGTTGTTTACTAAAGTTTTTTACATTGCTAATTATCATTTGCAATTTGCTATCATACTCGTCACCTTGAATGGTATCGGAGTTTATGTTATCATAACTTTCATCAAACAAATTTTCAAAAGTTTCAAACCCCAGATCATGCAAGAATTTCAATGTGTTTTGTTGTCCGTATACCATAAATGGGTGTTGATACTGTATGGGTTTGAATGTTTTTTCTGTAACGAATGGCCACGGACCATAATATGGTTTAGCTAGTTCTCCGAATTGCTGCCAAGTTACAGTATCGTCAAAGGTTTCTGCCACTAGGCTAAAGCAAGTATGATCATACCAATCAGTATTTACATACCGCTGTGTGCTCCAGTCATTGGTGTCTTGATCGTTTGGTAATCCGTGCCCTTGTTCAAGGTAACTCCAATAACAATCGTCTAACCAAGGTTGCATAGCTTTATGTAATCTTGTTCTATGATAGGCCTGTTTACGCATGGGCATCAGAGCCAGCCGTTCATATGAGGGCAAAGGTGTGTACTGAAATCCTGTGTGAAATAATCGTAAACTTTCATGATACCAAAACCAATTGATATTGTGCATGACATGCATACGGGCTAAATCCCACGTTTGATTGCAATGCCAGGCTTGATATCTATTGGTAGGTTCCCAAAGATTATCAATTACTATACTAAATCCTTGCTCGTGTAGTTGATAGCACCAATCAGCTGCATGCCAGCAAGGTACTACTATCAATGTACTAGTAGGATTGTAACTTTGATCACTACGATATTCTTCCACAGTAAAATATTTTTCAAACAGATATCGCACTGTGGGATTCATTGGTGATGCCGGTGCATGTGACAACAAAAGAGGACGGGTATTCATTGTTTCCATTCGAACATATAAGGTTTGACAAATTCCAATGCTGTTGACTGCAAATGATAAAACTTTGGTTTTATGTTATCAATAGTATCTAATAGATCAAATTGGTCTACAGTTATGTTTTTAACTCTAGACATGGCCAAACAAAATCCCAACCATTCAAAGCTGTCAATATTGCCTAGATGTTTTTCCGGAGACTCGCAGGTGGATCGATAATTTGTCATGCTGTCTCTTATGTATTTTTTATTTTTAATATATGAAATCTTATATTGATCTAAGATTTCATACAAGCGTTTAATAAATTTTAACTCATCAGAAAAAATTAATTCATATTCTAAGTCTATATTTGTACAGTAAAAATTTTTAAAATCCTGGTCGGTTAACCACGGTTGTATTTTATCAGCCAACAGAACAATTCTAGAACCATCGGCTGCCGAGTCTGCATGATGTATTGGATATAAAATTTTTTTTACATGATTTAAATACACGTTAAAAAATCGATTTGTAGATAATAACAATTTAGGAATTGCACTATCTACGTAATGTGTAGATGGATAATGATCTCGTAATACTGATCCCATTGGCTCGTTATCAAAGTTTGTATTGATTTTTGGAATTGCCCAATTTTGAGTTTGTAGATTCCAAATCAAACTAGCTAACCAACTGCCGCCGGCACCTTTAGGAAATACAATTTGAATTGAATTCATGGGCCTGTGTATTCTATTAATTGTGCAAATTCTGGGGCCACTGCTCGCAAGTCTTGGTTGCGTTTTCTATCTAGATCTGCAATCTTCATCCGAGTCATAAACCCATCAGTAGACGCTCCGTTACGCATGAAATCTATTATACGGTTAAACTCTTGTTTGTACTCAGCAGGTATGTCAGCTGATTCCAAGTGTGCGATAATTTGTGTTTTTGCTGTGTCTGGCAAAGTGGCTATGCTAAAATACCATGCGTCATGCATCATGTTCCAATACACAAAGTCAAACCGTTGCAATGCTGCCCACCAAGCCAACTCATCGAGGTAACGCACATTGAATATGTTCACAGTTGAACAACATTGCAATTGTAAGTTGGGCATTTGATCTTTCAAGTATTGAAAACTTGTAATGTTGTCTAGGACCACTGCCCAGTCTGCGTTGGTGCGTTGATAATCAAATCTAGTACCCACATCGTCTATACTAAATGCCACTTCTACTGTTTTAAAATGTTTCCAAATATCCGGACCTTGATCAGGCCAGTGTGTGCCATTGGTGTTGTAGTGTATTTCAACTTGATGTGCAATACCACGATCTACAATACCTTGCAACATGTCAAAATGTTGTTCAATCATAAAAGGCTCTCCGCCAGTGAATTCAATGTAGCGTATGTCAGACAACACTGAATCAATCTGAGTCCAGAACTGTGTATTTTCTTTTGGCCATGCTCCAGCACGTAACATCTGGTAAGCATGCGAACTCTTTTGTTCTTCGCGCGGTAAAAAAGCAATTTCTTCGCTTGCAAATTGAGAACTTGACCAGGACCCACATATTCTGCATTTGAGATTACAAATGTTACCCAGTTTTAAATCCAGAAACATTAATGATTTAGCATCGCTGGTCCAATGCTCTTCGTCAAGAACATGTTTAAGACGATCCAGTGTATGCATACGTTTACTTGTGCGGCCTGATCGTTCTTCATTCCAACATTTACGACATGTTTGAGGTTTTTTTCCTGCTAAAAAATCTTCACGCAAATCACGCATGTGATTGCTGTTTTGTATATCAGCAAAGTCAGCTGTGGCCAATTGAAATTTTTCACCGTTGTTGTCTACAATTTCGTCATCAGCTAAACAACATGGCCGTACTGTTCCAATTGGACTTGCTTCTATACTAATCCAGGGTAGTACACAGAATTTGTCATGTGGTATTTTCATGTTAACGCTTCAAGTTCGGGAATTGTATCTAATAGTTTTTCATTCCGTATAGCATCAAGTTCGTGTGTTTTACGCCAGAATGTGTCAATGAGATGTGTGTTGTCTGACGCCATCATAAAATTAATAGCTGATTTAAATCCTTCGCTGGCTCGCTCTAGTGGATCTTGATTCTTTAACCATTCTATGTGTTCTTGATATTTTATTCTCAATCGTTGTTTATATTTCATTGGTGCAATATCAATTCTGTAGTGCGGCGGATCTTGTAGAATATTAACATTGAGATCTTGTGGTTTTATAAAACCGCGAGCAACCCAATCGCGATGAAAGTCCGGCAAGTGCCAGGCATTCATTATGCTCAAAGTAGGCGAAATATAAAAATCTACATCTGGACAAATCTGCATCATGTCATGACGATTTTGTTCTATCTTATTCCACTGTGTTCCTTTACGGATGTATTCACCATGAGGTCCTGATCCGTCGAGACTGGCACCTATGCTGACTGAATCAAATAATTTCCAATATTCAAACACACTTCTATCTTTGAGATGTGTGTGTGTAAAATTGGTATTGTAAATCAATCTCACATTAAACTTTTTCTGTTGAACTAATTCGTCAAGAATCTTATAGTGTTCTTCCATTAGTAATGGTTCGCCGCCGGCAAAATAAATCTGTTCCACATGCTCAATATGTTCTACCAGCTGATCCCATGCATCAGTTTCAAATCTACCAGCATAATTCAATACTTTGTGTGTTTTTTTCCATTCAGGTCCTGCTAGTTTGGCTTGATCTTGATACCACGAACTTGAGAATATATGGCCGCAACTACGGCAACTGAGATTACAGAGGTTTGAAAATCTTATATCCCAGTAGGTCAATTCAAATCGATCCAATGTGCCATCAGGTTTAGTTTCGTGTGTACGGTCAATAAGATGTCCGTGATGTTTATTAGCACTCATTCTTCCACTAACAACTCCAATTGATTCTTGTTCATAGCATCTATTGCAAGCCGACACTGGTTGTTCATTTAGCATTTGTCTGCGTATTTCTGTCATGGGTGCTTGATTCCATATTTCTTTTATGGTATTTTTTCTCATATCACCAATGGGAAACTGCATATCTGCCATGCAGCATGGATATGCCGAGCCAGTAGGGTAAGCATGGAAATGTATCCACGGATACATACAAAACGTAGAACTTTTTGTTAATAAAAATTGTTCTTGCTCAGTGAGATCCTTAATATCAATCTTCAATGGATCTAGATTCTTATATTGATAACTGCCTGCTGTTGATTTTTTATCTTGTGTGCGACGTTTGGCGATCTTGTTGGCATACACTTCGACAGTTATCGGAACTGGATCTTCAGAAAATGTTTGATAGTGAGCAAGATATGCATCTCTCATGGTGGTGTCGTTAGTCAGCAAGATAACAAAAAAATTGGATATATCGATTTCGTTTAATCTACGTTGTAGTTGTGTTAGCAACTGTCCTGCTGGACTGTGGTCATCTGCGTACACATCGCCTTGTGAGCTTGTGAACAAAATACGTTGATTATCAAGATACGGGTCTCGGTGTATAGGTGCAAGTGTTTCTCTCATCCATGATTTTTTATCATGTTCATGCAAGTCGTGCCACGGATCAAGATCAATTACAGCCAACACATCGTAACGAGATTTTAATTCTATTATTTTTTCTTCCAATGTCATAGTGAGTCATACCAGGGTTTTAGTGTGGGAAATGCTAGACCAAAGTCTTTGCCACGACGTTGATCGTATTGAGTATAGAATTGTTTGAAGTCGTTTAACAACCGAGGCCGATCAAATGCTTCGGAGTGCGGTGTCTTGACAATGTCCAAATAGTCTATTAGACGTTGAACATGGTTGAGTTCATGTTCATGCAAAAATTCACTGTCAGACCAGTGCTCTAGCCATGTGATCAGACGTTGGCGATATACCATACGCAGATGATCAGGCAATACCAGCGGAGATTGAAAACTGGGAAATCGTAAAATGTTCAATGTAAAACTAACAGCATCACGACCGTATTCCAGTTTCCAGTTCATTATGCATTCTAAGAACTGATCCAATGTGTCCAGGCACAGCGCATTAATGGTGTTCATTATGTGTATGCTACGAAATTTTCCGCTGTCTAACAATCGTTCTACATTGTTGGCCCAGTCATCCCATACAAGTCCATCTCTGATGTATTCGGCTTGTAGACCTATGCTTTCGTTTGATGTGTATATGTCCACTTCTAATCCTGCAATGCTGTCTAGCAATCGATCTAAGTCTACTGCTGTGCCTAGATTTGAATTGATGGCCAGTCGTGTTTGGCTGCGACCCGGATTGGTTCGGAACCAACCAATCAGCTTCCAAGTCTCGCCACTCATCAATGGTTCACCACCAGTGATCCTTAGTTCTTGTAGTGTTCGATGGAGGTCTGTTTCCCACCATTGGAAGAATGCTTCCACATACGGATTAGTTTGACCGAATTTATAAAGTTGGCTGCTATCGTGAGTGTGAGTAAAATGGTTCCGACCGTCACTAACAAGTCCGTTATAAGGTCCATTCTTTCGTATATCGTTAACCCAAGTGCTACTAAAAGCAGGGTTACAATAGCTACAAGCAAATTGACAAGTGCGGTCAAATGCAATTTCAAGGGTTCGTAAGCTAATGTCATTAGCTGCAGGAGTTTCAAATGCTTCATTCAATGCCTCTATAGGATAAATTTTACTCTTGTATACACGGTCACTTATGGCATCGCTACCCATATCTTCAATCTTCCAACAATATTCACATCCCGTTGGTCGATCACCATGCTGCATTTGATCACGTTCGAATTTCTTTTTGGTAGTGTTATGCAATGCTGCAGGATTGTGTTTGATATCATCTACATTTATGGCATGTGCTGGAGGATGGTGGCAACTGGTAGTCATGCCGCTGCCTAACCATATGGTAGCATTGTACCATTTGGCTGCACAGAAACTTTTGCTTTTTTTATCTAATACTTGCTGTCGAAATTCTAGATCGTTCATTGATATATTGTGCCAATTTTACCGGAAGCTCAGCTCGTTGTTGTGTGTTATGGTCACGAAGCTGCTGATAATTGTATTTACATGTACTTCTGGCAGCTTGCAAGAAAGCCTCTGCACCATTATAGCATATATCTTTAACAACTGCAACCACACGGTTAGCACGATCAGTAGGATCATCTATCTGGTCAAATGATTCATCAACTAGGTCACCAAATGTTCGAAATCCTGCATTGTGTAAGTCTCGGTAATAGCCACGATTGGCTGCGACCACAAATGGATGGCACATGATCATGGGTTTCCAAATTTTTTCTGTGCGGAATGTATGCGGATAATCAAATATAGTTTCAGTTACCAATGAAAATGATGTGTCCACATACGCCGCAGGATTGACTATAGCGTCACCCCAGGTGTTACCAAACAAGTGATGTTTGACAAATCCAGTTGGTAATTCTATCATGTTAGGTATAGCGCGAGGTATTTCATACTGTTCGGGCAATAATTTTACAGGTTCGTTAGAATTAGTTAGTAATGTACTAGTCCAAGACATTTCTACACTGTCGCCTAAATTAGTCCACAATGCTCGATCTAGTAATTTTTGTTGGCGTAATTGGTCTATTATATATTTGCGATGTGGTCTTAATCGTCCGTTCAAGAACAAGAAGTCATAAGGCTTGTTTTTTTTGTGATACACCTGCGGCCACGATTCGTGTGCGCTGATGTTTTCAAGATACTCTACTATGTTAGAAAAGTAGCAATCAGTTTTGCAATAGTCCCATCCTGATTCAAGATCGCCGGATGTCAACAACAATATTTCGCCAGATTTTACCTGTTCAGAAATCATCAATCGATTTAGTTGTAATAGTATAGTCTGCGATCCTTCAGCAGGATTAGAAAATACTACTTTGCCTGGATGTTGATGCGCCCAATCGGTGATAGCATACCAGTTCTCTTTGAGCACCACACGCCCAACAATATATACAGCTTCTGGATCAAGAGTTAAATCGCTCCAGCGCCAAAAACTGCCGTCGGCATGAGGTTTAAGAAGATCCCAGACTTCGGCCCATTCATCTACAATGATCCGGTGATTACCTATCATGTATCTTATTCACTTGCGTGATCTTTTTTAATTTCTCTTACATTACAATGTAATTTTTCTGCAATTTGATTTTTTAATGCAACACGTTTATGGTTCCAGTCGCGTATGGCCAATGCTCGTAGTCCTACTTCTTCAAGACCTAATTTATGTTCCATTCCCATTCTGATGTCTGATTCTAAATTCCATATTTTTAAGTGTATGTCTTTCAATTCTTCATACTGTAATGTAATACTAGAAAAATTATATTTGTCAAACTGTTGTTTGTACCAATCAACTTCTGGTTGGTTAAGTTGTGTTTTTAAAAACTTTATTTCTGCGATAGCCAATCGGTCAATTAACTCAATGATAGGAAATATAATATTCATGGCAATACTTATTTGGTTATCTTGCATGGTATTCACATTGTTTCCACCATGAGATCATTTCAGGAAATGTCTTTTCAAAGTCAGTTCCTCGTCTACGATCATGTTCGTTAAAAAATCTATAAAAGTCACTTAGAGTCTGGGTATTTACATTTGTCATTGATCGCATCCAGGCTATGTCACGCTCAAGGCGTTGCACTTCGTAATCTTTAAATCCGTGAAACAAGTCAGACTCTGTTTCTAAATTCTCCAACATAAAGTTCCGTGCTTGTTCTAGTTTTGCAGCATAACTCTCAGGCAGTGTTTGTAGACTTTGCCATGCAGGTTGTCTAAGTACAGGAGTATCAAACCACACACGTTGATATGTTTTACTATGTCTGCGGCGCAGATCTAAAATCCATTTCATCAATGGCAAGAACCCTGTGACTGAAAGATTGTTCATGGTCACAATAAAAGTGAGACTGTTACGATATGGAATGTCTTGAAGATATGTTTCTACATTGTTCTGCAATCGTTCAAAATTCAATCCATGCCGGATGTATTCTGCTTGCGGTCCTATACCCGAATCAAGACTAACATACTGCATAAAGTGTTCAATATCAGTATCGCATAGGCGTTTTACATAATCAAAGTATTTGTCAGACAGCTCAGGCTCTACACTGAAGTTTGAAGTTACTGCCAAGTGCAGATCGTTTTTTGGGTGAGCTAATACATAGTCAAACACTCGACAGGTGTTCTTATCCATCAAGGGCTCACCGCCGGTCATGCGGAAGTGCCGGAGTTCAGGATATAGACTGGGCCACCAGGCCCAAAATGCTTCTACATAAGGGTTGTGATCACGGGCAGGGATAGGCTTGCGATGGCCGCTAAAATGCTCAGGAGCGTTATGAGGAACCAAAGTAGGAAATGCCCCATGACGTTCAGATTCTTGTTGCCAGCTAGAGCTGAACTGCGGGCTGCAATAGCTGCATTTAAGATTGCAGGCATTGTTAAAATTGACTTCCACGTACGACGGTACGACATCTTGTTCATCTCCAGTTGAGTTTTTTATCTTTTCAAAATCTATGGCTGCCCAGGGCTCGCCTGATCTATAATGTCGATCGCTGAGTTTACCTAGATCCTCCATGTTCCAACAATACTGACACTCTGCCGGACGTTTGCCTGCCAACATCAACTTACGTTGTTGTTTTTTATGATCTGTATTGTGTAGTGCTGCTGGATTGCGACCAATATCTTCAACGGATATAGAGTGCAAAGGTGGGTGATAACAACTGTTATTTAACCCGGTGGGCAAATGCAAACTGACTTGTTTCCATTTGGCTAAACAAAGAGCAGGACCTAGATTTTCTGCCATTTGTTCAGCCGAACTTAAGAATTGACTTTTGTTATTCATTACCAAAATGCTCTGAGGAGTACTGCCAAGATTCCAATTGTTGTTTTACATAATCAAGATTTTTAAATATTTGCTGCAGAGGAAATGCAAATTCATTTTTCTTATATGTGGTTTGTGTAAATGTAAGATCTTCATAGCACAAATTAAAAGTAGGTAAAAAATAATCATCTAACATTTGTTCTAACTTAAACTGAGTGATGTCATGCTCTGTTGCTGTAATAGTATCTGGTTTGATTTTTGTTTTGTTAACTGTATGATTATGCCACCCGTAAAGTCCAGTTGGATCTGATACTCTGAAATAAATCCAGCTGGCAAATTGTGCAACTTTGTCTCGACGTCGAATATTAACAATAATATTATTTTGTTTAATCTTATCTACATTTTCAGCTAATGTTAATTTTGGACTCATCTGAACAATTTGCGCTGTGGTTAATCTAGCACTGCTAGATAACTTATCAATGTCGTCCCAAAAATTAGTACAATACCCTACCATACAGATTTCTCCAAGATTTTTCCCGTGTCTGAAATTAGAAAGTTCAGTAGACAATGCATGAGTACCCGATCTTGGAGATCCAATAATTAAAATATTTTTATTCTCTTGGCCGGCATAGTCAGTAATAATTTTATACATTACCAACCTTCTTGCTGACGTATTACATCCATCTCCCGAACCATAGCACCACGATTGTGCCAGTTTGATCGATAGTGATATTTGAAGAATGCACTTTGCTCTGACTCCAATATGGCCATTGGCAGATCCAACTGTGTTCCAATCTCTGGACCCAACTGATTGCTCAGTATTCTTGGTTGTCCATCTTTTACTGTAGCCCAAATTTCAGCCAGTGCATCAAAGTCTTGTACTAGTTTATAGTCCCAGTTGGTCAGCATGGTCATGTATGTGCCTTGCCTTGCGCCGGCCATACACCATTCTCCGTTTTCTACGTCAGATCCAATGTTATGCCATATGGTCAGGTGATCAAGATTTCTTAGCACTTGATTTTTAAATTCTTCTACTGTGGGTCGGGCACCTTTGTTTAGGCACATCTTTACACCTTCTCGGAATCCTGCACGCCATGCATGAAACGGTGACTGCGCTGGGTAAGTTGTGCTGTAGCAATCATGCATGGCCCAGTACAACGGATCAAAACAAAACTCAACTTGTGTTTCTGTACGCCCATCTGTGGCTTCGTGTGTACGCATGGCATTTGCAAATTCACGTGTCCAACTACTAATACCTCCATTGCCATACATTAGGCCATTTACATGATTTCTAGCACGCCATCTAAACACTGCTTGTTCGTATTCAGCTGTGGGGAATTCTAATGTTTTGTTGAAGAAATCTGCAGATGGTAAGTTATCACCGTCTACTAGAATAAAACGTTCGGTATCACTGGCAGCAGCGGCAGCTTTGTGTGCTGCGTCTGACCCTTTGACGCCATCCACACGTTTGGCCCAAGGAATCATGTTTTTGATCTTGACCCAGAATTCTTCTCGTTGTGGTTCGTCGTAGGTTAGATAAATGCAGTCTAAATCTGCTGTGTCAATTTTGTTCATATGTTTTTTTGCTCCATTTAATGTGCGGATCGTTTTGCAAAACCACTACAGTTATGTCAGTGGGGTAGCAAGACGTGCCAGTTTCCATTGGTTGGAGTTTTTCACTAGATACCCATGTAACTTCAACCAGTTGGCCATTGCGTACTCTTACATTTGTAGGTGATAACGCAAAAGTTTCAGCATCAATTTCGATGTATGTACCTGGAACATCCTCCATGCTGTAGAATAATACATGCCCACGATCATCATGATACAATCTAAAGAAAATTGGTTTTGGCTCCGGTATGTCTGCCAAGATACTCCAAAATTCTTCTTCAGTTAAAGGTTGGTTTGACATAATAATGAAACGCTCCTGATTGTGCTACTGTCTGTACACGTAAACTACCGTGATCCCATTCCCAAACTAGTTCTTTTTTCCAATTTTCTGTTTGTGTGCCAGCATGATGTCGTTTCATATGAACTATTTTAGGATATGTGGTAAATGGCAATGTTACCAGTTCGGGACCAATGATCTGCGCTGCCATTGCATAGACCAAATCTGTTGACGGCGTTTCGTCGGGAAATTTCAATAGCTTGCGATATTCAGTCCAGTTTTCAAATATACTGTGTACCAAATCAAAAAATTCTTTTGCTATTGTACTCAATCTCCAGTATGTGATGGCATTGTACACATCGGGCAAATTGTTTGCATCAAATATTTTACGATAGTGTCTTGCTGTGCTGGGTCGATCTTGCCAATCTCTACAACCTGTGCTGATTACTAGATCACGTTTGCGAAATAAATTCCACCAGTGATCAATTGAACTGGTAATCCACATGTCTGCTTCTAGTTTGATAGTTTCACGAAATGGAGATTGATAGAATATTTGCCAATCATCAGCATAAGGATTGTCAAGATTGGTACGTGTGATCACATGTATGTAATCAAACACCGGATCAACAATATCTCTATCCGTGACCAAACACACTTTGGCATCAGGATGCCAGTGTTTTAATGTTTGAACTAATGATCTTGCACAGTTTATATAATCAACTGTGGCTGAGTTCCAGGCTGTTATTAGATAGCCTTGTTCTTGTATGATTTTCAACTATGACCTCTAAATCTCTTTTGCCCATGGCATGTAGATCTTGGTTTGTTAACTCCACATGATGTTTTTTTCCGTTTGAACCAGTCCATGCCACACGATAACAATCTTCATGTATTTGTGTTAGCGTATTGCTAGGATACACATTTACTAATACTCCAGCAATTGAATTGTTGTTGGTGTGCGGCACATGACCATTCACAATGTTTATTGCTATACTTAGCGAGTAGTCATTGCGATATGTGCTGCTGTGAATGTGATAGATATCTCTATAATGTTGCCAATTTTGTTTGATCATATTCATGCAATCAAAAACATATTGTGCCCGAGTACATTTACGAAATTGCACTACTGTGGCCCAAAACATATTCATTGGGGGATTACCAAACCGATCTAAATTTTGATTGTTACACACATCTGTTGATCTTGAGTAGGCTTGTAAATCTCTACCATTAGTGCAAGTATGCCGCAATTGATCGCTGGCCACTATGTAGTCTGCATCTAATAATAAAGTATTATCCCATGGTGTGAGATTGTATGCATCAGGCCTACCGGCATTGTGCCAAGTCACTGTGGCTGCATAATCTTCAAAATTCCTTGTTCCGCCTGCAGAAGGTTCAGCAAAGATAACTTGATCAAATGCTGCCAGTTCAGGATGATGTTTGTTGTCTGTGACCACTGCCACTGGAATTTCAAGATGCCGGTGTATATTGGCTGCAGACCAGGCTGCCAGGGCCACGTAGTCTGTTTTTTCATTGTTAAATGCAAATATCAATGCACCGGTGGTCATCGTTGCTGGTTCAGTTGTTCGTGTTCTATCAACCATGCATTCATTTGTTCTTGCCATCGTTGCATGGCCAGGCCACGTAGTAGTTCTGGGTTGACCTGGATAGGATTTTCGTACAAATCTAGTATTACTGCATCACCAGGAGGTACTGTGGCCAATAGTACCAGCAGTTCAGGATCAGCGCGCCACATGCCACCTGCATGAGCAAACAACATTCGAGCCTCATATTTTTCTTTGAGTAGTCGTCTAGCTGATTCGTGATTGAATCTAGATCGAGCATGAGCAATTAAATCTTCTGTATCCATGTGTACATTATACACAATATGTGATCAAAAGTAAAGGGCCAATTGGCCCTTTTGGTTAAGCTGTGGTAGCTGCCACCGTTGGAGTTCCCCAACTTGCAGTAGTCAGGTAAGTGGAACTAGGAGGTTTATAAGTACAAATGGTACAGGCTGCGGTACCAGGAGTGGCACCCGATGCTGCTGTTCCGCCTGTGATTGGGTCAGGATTACCCGGTCCCGAATCGTTGGCCGACCAAAGCGTGGTAAATGTAAGTATTGACGAAGTGGCATCCAGTGCCACACTGTGTTGTATAAAGTCAGTAGTATACGGAGCAGTGGGTGAAAATTGTTTGAAAATAATAGTAGCGGCAGCACCTGCAGTCAATGCATAAAATCCTGTAGCTGTACTTAGTGTGGTATTGATTCCTGATCCGCCAATTTTGGTAGTTCCGGTATATGCAGTTCCTGCAATGGTATGGCTGGCCGCTATACCACTAAACACGATTGTACCAGCGGCTGTGGCCATAGCATTCCAGGGAGGATCACCGGTTGCACCTGTACTAGTTTTGGAAGGTAGCAAGGAAATAGTCCCGCCTCCATTGAAAAAATAACGAGCAGCGGCTGCACTTGCAAATGTCACAGTATTTGTAAATGTAATGGTCCAAGCAGCACCTGATGTAGCAGCAATTTTACTGTTGGTTCCAGTCCATGATGTATATTGTGCGCCTTGTGCAACTGCGTTAGCTCTGTTGGTAGTAACAGCCGTAAGGTCTGTGTTGAGTGCTGATAAAATACCAATTGTGCTGCCGGCGGTTGGTGCTGATCTTGCCGTGATGGTAGTATTGGTTTGAGTGCCCAACGCGGTCAACGTGTTGACCAAGCTGGCCCATTGGGTAGCAGTAATGGTACCAGCAACACTGGAGTTAGACACCGCAGTTTGCCCATACCCTTTATCTCCAGACCCCGCACCCCAAATATCATTTATGTTTGCATTGGCTGTGCCGCCACTGGCAGTGGGACCAACAAACCCGTTGTAGTCTGCTGATTGGATCAAGCCACCTGATGAATAAGTCATTGTTCTATTCCTGTTTAATTGTTAATGGTCACAATGGCTTCGACTGTACCTTGTTCTGTAGTATTTTTATCTACCAAACTGCGTCCAATTACGTTGAATGCAGTAGCTTCGCCCGGTTGGGCTGCTCTTGCTAGTCCTGCTCCTGCAGAAACCAATCGATCGCCTTTGCGTATTATACCAATAACGTTGACTGGAACGCGACCAGTCATGGCAACTTTTGGATGAGTTGCATCTTCGCCTGCACCGCCATTCATTGTATAAGCTGGTCTGGTGCTGATAACCCCAAATACATTTTCACTTAGGTCAGTTATGGCACGGGTAATTTCTTTTGATCCGCCCAATTCAACCACTGTTCCTGGTTCTAGCACAGCATCAGCAGCAAAGCGTTCAGCAACGTCAGCGTATAGTGCTGTGGTAGCTGTGGCAAAAACTTGATTGAAATAGTTGCTTGAACTGCCAATATTACCAACAGCATTGCTGCCAGTTTTAGTGATACTGGTAGTGCTGACCAAACCGCCAGTAATTAAGTTGCCACCTGTGATGTTACCTGTTGCAATTACTGTGGTACCGGTTGTAAAACTACCGGCGGTGATGTCGCCGGTTGCTGAGATCAATCCGCCGGTACGCAAGTTGCCACCTGTGATGTTGCCAGCTGCACTTGCTGTGGTGCCAGTTGCAAAACTACCGCCGGTAATGCTGCCAGTTGCTGAGATCAATCCGGCAGTCAATAAGTTGCCACCTGTGATGTTGCCAGTTACCACTGCTGCATTGCTAGTACTATTGAAAGTAAATCCTGCACTTGCACCTGCATTACCATTGCTGTTGTACAACACTTGTGTGTTAGAACCAGGCACTGTAAGATTGCCTGATATGTTACCTGCAAAAGTTCCATTAAAAACGCCACTGGTAGTAATATTACCTGTGGCACTGATCAATCCAGCAGTTAATAAGTTACCGCCAGTGATATTGCCACTAGCACTTACTACACCGGTTACGTATTCACCAGATGACGCAAAAACAGCCACATTACCAGTTCCGGCCACACCCACTGTGATATTGCCGCCTGAACTGACCACTGTGACATTGCTGGTGCCGCTGTTGATATTGGCCACACTGGTAATAACACCAGTTAGTAAAGCACCATTACCCAGTACATAATTACCAGAAATATTAGCACTAGTAGTGATGTTGGCGGCAGATACCAATGCACTGACCACATTTGAACTCAGGCTCAGTCCTGCAGCATTCAAGTTGCCGCCAGTGATATTACCAGTTACACTAACTGTGGTACCTGTATGAGTAGTTGCATTAACATTGGCTCCACCTAATACATTGCCTGCTGTGATGTTGCCAGTTGCACTGATCAATCCACCTGTTAAGATGTTACCACCTGTGATGTTGCCAGCTGCACTTGCTGTGGTACCAGTTGCAAAACTACCGCCGGTGATGCCGCCAGTTGCACTGATCAATCCAGCAGTCAATAAGTTGCCACCTGTGATATTACCTGTTGCAATTACTGTGGTGCCAGTTGTAAAACTGCCGCCAGTAATGCCGCCAGTTGCTGAAATCAATCCGCCAGTCAACAAGTTGCCACTAGTTACGTTGCCAGTTATTACCACTGCATTAGTAGTACTATTGAAAGTGAACCCTGCACTTGCGCCTGCATTGCCAGTGCTGTTGTACAACACTTGTGTGTTAGAACCAGGCACTGTAAGATTGCCTGATATGTTACCTGCAAAAGTTCCATTGAAAACACCGCTGGTAGTAATATTACCTGTGGCACTTATTTGTCCACCTGTCAAGATGTTAGCACCTGCAGATATCAACCCACCTGTTAATATGTTACCACCTGTAATATTTGCACTTACACTAACTGTGGTACCTGTGTGTGTGGTTGCATTGACATTGGCACCGCCCAGCACATTGCCGCCTGTGATATTGCCAGCAGCACTTATTAACCCACTTGTTAGTATATTACCACCAGTTATGTTTGCACTGGTTGTGATAGCCGAAGTTGAATTCAATGCACTGACCACATTTGAACTGAGACTTAATCCGGCAGCATTCAAGTTACCACTAGTAATATTACCACTAACACTGACAGTAGTACCTGTTAGACTGGTAGCAGTAACAGTACCGCCACCTGATACGTTACCAGCAGTAATATTACCACTCACACTTACTACAGTACCAGTCAAACTGGTAGCATTGACATTCGCCCCACCATTGATATTACCACCAATAACGTTGCCAGTTGCACTGATCAATCCACCAGTATTAATGTTACTGCCAGTTATATTGCCTGCTACACTGACAATAGTACCATTGTAAATATTACCAAATACTGTGTTAAAAAACTGTGTGCTAGATCCAATATTACCAACAGCATTGGTTCCAGATTTGGTAATGCTTTGTGCGCTTACCACATTGGTGTACAAGGTAGTGGTATCAATTACAACCACGTTACTTACGCCGCCCACATTGAAGTTGATATTGCCGCCACTGGCGCCAACATTACCTTCACTAGTGCCGTTGACAAACTTGGTAACACTAACACCCAAACTCAATCCAGTCAATGCTGAACCATTACCAATAAAATATGTACCTGCTACGTTGGCTGCTGAGGTGATGTTGCCTGCTGAACTGACCAATCCGCTGGTACGCAAGTTACCGCTGTCAACGTTGCCAGAAGAAACTAGAGAAACACCAGATACTGCCGCTGCAGAAATAACATTGCCACCGCTAATATTAGCAGTAGCAGAAACTTGTCCTGCTGTGGTGATATTACCGCCAGTTACATTGCCCACAGCTGATACAGTGGTACCTGCAGTCATAGCGTTTGATACTGCAAATACACCAGTGCTGCCCACAGCTCTTGCCACATTGTATGTGATGCCGCCGACGTTGGCTTGTATTACCAAATTACCATTGGAGATGTTGCTTTTGATGTTGGCATCTGTAGTAGTGGTATTGACTGCAAACACATTTGCAGCACCCACAGTAAGTCCGCTATTGTTTAGTACTGCCAGTGTACCAGTGGTTGATGTGTTAGCAGTAGCACGCATGAAGTCGGTGCTATCTAAATTATCTAACAATTGTGCATTGGTTGCTGATCCTGCATACACTGGAGAACCAGTGTTGTACAAAGTGATACCGTTGTATATGGTAGGGAATGTGGTAACAGTAGGAGCGGAGGGAGTAAAACTAGAATCTTTGCTCACAATGGCCACGCGAGTATTGTTTACATACAAGCTGGTTACGTAGTGTGGTGTGGCTCCTGAGTCAGTGATTGTTTCAGGAATTGCACCAGCAGTTCCTTCAGCAGAAGTATAAGCTGGCCCAACCACAGTCCAAGATGCGCCGTTATAAACTTTCAATTGTGCGTTGGTAGTATCCCACCACAAATCACCAGTGATAACATTGCTAGGTGCTGTGGCTGCCGAAGTAGACCCAGTCATGACTTTGAATGCAGTACCGTTATATACTTTCATCAATGCATTAGTACTGTCCCACCATAGTTGCCCAGTAAGAGGTGATCCGGGTGCAGTGGTATTTGAAGCATTTTCCAGCAGGTGAATAAAGTTTTCGTCTAAAAATTCACCGTAGCCGGCATAGTTTTTGCCCACCAGTGTCATGCTACTAGCAGTGTTAACGGTGCCATCTGGTATGGTAGCAAAGATTGACCCGTTAGTTAGATTGATTGTATATGCCATTTGAATTACCTGTTCCTGTTATCAATATTTATACAGCATTGATGTTATTCAATGTCTGAATTCTCAGTGTGTAGTCTATTTGAATTTGCCGGTTTAGACTTTTTTGCACCGGGTGAAAAATCACATGGGTAATCAATCGAAGATTACTTGATGATCCGTTCCAAGATTTAAGTCCTAACTCATCAAACACATATTCGCCATTGAAATTGGTTGAATTATCAAAGGCCTGCTGAGTTGGAGGTTCGCCGTAGTCCAGCAAACAACTGACCAAAATATCAGTATACAGATTTCCAGATGTGTGCAAAACTGTCATTTTATTATTTTCGGGATCTGTGTCAGCAGCTGAATTGTCATCTACTACTTTTTGGTAAGTTTGATTGTAAAGATCTGCATTTTGCCCTGTGGTATTCGGGGGCAAATATGTGATTACTCCAGTAGGGTCAACCGAACTGCCACCGTTACCAAATGCCATCAAATAGATGTAACCCAAATCTCTATTGCTCAATGTCTGTGCCATGGCAATAGAAATGTTTTCATAATGAATAGCATTTTTTTTGTCTACCAAAACTTCGCCAGAATTTGGGTCATATATCTTGACAAAACCTTCAATTTTGCACAGTCCGGGCGTGATCATGCTCGTCCCTCCACATAAGTTTTTTGTGTTTTGGGATCATAAATCCTCATGTGTGCTTGTACCGAAATTGTCCCATTTTCGTTGGGTTTGGTCGCCCGAGGTGCTGGTACAGGCGTGACTGGCTTGATTGGCGTTGTAGTTGGCATGATATTTTATTTACCTTGTTTATAAACCACGTAAAAACCTTGCAGCAACAGTATTTGTATCTTGCAGAGCAATACCATCACTAGGTGTTGTAATTCCACGTTGGTACCAAGTTACCCCCTGACGCACTAGTATTGTGACTTCTACGTTGGGCACTGGAGCAAACAATGGTGGATATACCGCATCATCCACAACAAAATCTACTGCCAATGGGTCAAAATCTGTCACAAACCAACGGTATTGACTTGTGGCAGTTGTGTCACTGTAAGCATATTGGCGTGTACCACCAACATACACTTCAATAGCCGGAGCTTCACTGCTGCTGTCCGCAAAGGTGTCAACAGCTATGCTAGGTGCATAAAACACTGTGGTAGATCCATCACCAACACTGGTGTCTGATACTATGTAATCTTGATAGCTGCTTTGCAATAAATTACCGCGACTAAGATCGTAAACAGCAGCACCAGTTGCATGGTCAGCAGCGGCTGTACCAGCAGTTCCCCGCATGAGACCAATGATGGTGTTGGTTTCCAAATCAATGTCTCTATACATGATGCGTTCACCGTTCACAGTACATACCCCAAATACACCTGCATCAAGATTGGGATGGCCTAATGCAAGAACATTTTCTACGTACATTACGTTGTCTGTGGCACTGAGTGGTTGCGTTAATATTGTGGTAGTAGCAGGTGTAATACGATATGTTGCTTGTACACCGCGCATGTCCTGGAATATACGGAACGCCATTGCCTCCGGAACAACGCTATTGGTAATTTCTGTTATGACCATTATTTGATTAGATTTAATTGGTCCAGATGCCAATATCAAATATTCACCTTCAACAGTGTAATCTATGCTATTGGTCAATGCGTATCCATCTAATGTAACCCAAAGTCTTGCTGGATTAACATTAGCACGTTCTAACCAGAATTGATTGTCATAAACAGCAGCCCCTTTGCTGTATGAAAAACTCCATTGTGTATCAGTAACCGTGGCATAATCATAACTGCCCGGTTGGTTATTGTATGCAGCATCATTTGGCAACGGATCAAACGGATCCGACTCTTCTACGCCTGTAACCACCGGTCCATTAAACACCAATGTCAACGGGTTCAATTGTGAAGTATCATTGAAAGTTGTTACTGTAAATAAATCATTTAGATTTACGCCACTTATAATTTGTAGACTATTGCCAGCTAATTGATAGCCTGATTGAGTGGTAACTGCAATTAATATGATAGCACCAGCTGGCGGCGGAACGTTGAACACTACATCACGATCATTGGCAGCCACATATGGCGTAACGCTATATGCACCGGGTACACCACCTATGCTTTGTTGTTGCAATATATTGTCAACCCAAACAATGACATCTGTGGTGGCATTTATAATAGCTTGGCTGTAACCACCGCGAGTGGGCAAAGCAAATGCCAAAGAACTGCCGTCGCTGATCCATTCTCGTCCTTCAGGAGGTTGTAACCTCAATCCGTTACGTGTGACAATCATGCTGGCAAGATTACTGCCTTGTAAAGAATTAGTTAACGTGGTAGTCTTGAATGTGACAAAATTTGCATCAGCCACAATGTATTGAGTTTGCGGTGTACTCCAGCTGTATGATGTAGATGCTTTACCAGTGCCAGATCCTACTCCTGAGGCCGTAAACACTGTTCCTATTGTATTTGCACCTGCGCCAATGGCTACAAAATCAGTTGTCCCCACATTGGTAATAGTATATTGTCTACCAATCACAAAATATCCTGCATCAATGGTTGACACACCAAATGCGACCAATGCTATCTCATCGGTACTGTTATATACTGTACCAAAATTAACAATTGATTGTAACGTAGGCACATATTCTAACCAATATGCAGCATTGGTAATTTCAATCCCAGCTGGTACATCTTTTAATGCCCGATAGTAAGTTTCTGCAGAACTACCATCATTAACATTGACTATGTCTTGATATGAATAGCTGGTCAATTGATTCCAATCAGTGCTGGCAACATACGAAGTCCAAGTTGCGCCACTTGTTATTGTTCCATTGACAAATATTGCCAAACTTATAATTTCAGCAGCGTTCACAGGAATAATTGTGGTTTGTGCTCCTGTACCTACAAAATTGCCACGATATAGTTGACTGCCGCCACCAAGTTCATATGCAGTAATGCTTATGATATTGCTGTCAGCAACGGTTAACACAGTAATGGTCTGCAATATCCAATCTATTGTGTAATCAATGTTTAGACTCAATGGCAAATTGGTAGTGGTATTGACTACTGAGATTTCTACTGGGTTTTCTACTAGTCCAGCCCAACTGAATACGTTGGTTACTGCGGCTGTGTACAGATACCGTTTATCTGCCATTTGGAATCCATGCCCATCTCTGTTCCAATCTGCACCCGGGCGCGTGTACACACGCATGTCCAGGGTGTCAAATTCTGCACCATTTACTAATTCTTCAGGCGCGTGACCTTCATACAATCCTACAAATTCGCCGCCGTCTACATTGATACTAGAAAAAGTTTCACCTAATGTAGTGTCTGTAAACGAACTTGCGTATGCGGCATCATTAGGGGTGGTTCCTAAGAAATAATTGCCATAAACTTGAACACCTGGATAATCAACTCCATCAATTAACAAAGGCAATTCCAATCCGGGTTGATTCACTCCTGGCACATACATACCCATCGTGCGATCTACACCAGTCAGGTCTCTAGCTGGAATTAGTGTCCAATCTTCAGTATTAAACTCGGGGCCTACTACTGCGGTAGAATCTGCACTGGCAGCTTGCCATACACGATCGTCATACCGCACTAGTTGGCCGTCTTGATAAGTTCCGCTGGAACTCCAATCTCGGACATCACTGAAATATTGAAATCTATCATATTTAATAGTAGTTTTGAAACTGCGAGCAAGTCCGGGAGTTATAACTGCGTAGGCTCTAGCGCCCGATCCACCACCACCACCACCATCAAATGATATACTAGGAGTTGACCGATATACTGCATCAGAACTAGTTACATTTATTGCTACTATTTGCCCCAAACTACTAATTACTGCGGTTGCTGTGGCAGCAATACCAGCATAAGTTAATATTGCAGTACCATTAGTTTGACTGCCATTTGTAGTAAAGGTTGGAGGTTCTGTGCTTGTTGTTCCATTTGCTACCACAGTATACAAATTAGTTACATTATTATTAACATAAAATAATTGTTGATTTATAGAAACTGCTGTGTTACTAGTCCAAGCATCGCCAACAATCACCAATGGTGGTTCTGTATAGCCTGTGCCGCCATCAACAATAGTTACGCCTGTTAACGTTAGCAAATAGTTGTTGTACCATTGATTGTATGGAAATTCGGACCATACCACACTATTAGATGGCAAATCGCTTAAAAAATTAGCAACATCAGAATTGCCATGCTCGTACGGCAACAGTATAGGGCTAGTGTATTGTGGTACAGGTAGTGAAGTGTTATAGTATGCTGGAACATCAAAGTCTGTCAGACTTCCTTGATATTGATCAAATCCATTATATCGTAAATTAAATTCACGTAATTGCACATGATAGGGTTTAACTTCTTGTATGTAATCTATTACAAATTCTTGATTGTCACGGCGATAGTTTTGATATGGAACCAAATCACGTATTCTATGATCCACATCAATCAAACTGGTTTTGACTAACCATTCGGGTGCAGAGAATTCACTCAACACATAATTAAACATCAATGTCAATGCAAGATTACGCTCTATAGCAAGATCGTCAATTAATAGTTCTTCATTGATAGCTTGAATAATTTTTCGTGTTTCTGTCACAGGTTCCTGATCATAATACTGAGCATCAAATACTTCAAGGTCAAACCCAAATCTACCAATTTGGTAATCCCATAATTCTGCAGAAAATGCAATGGTTCCATCTTGCAGTCCAACACGTTCCCATCCTGTGTTGGTTAACAAGTATATTTCCCATTTACCTTGTGAGTTTGCAGTGACGCGAACACTACTGCCCACTGGCAACCCTAAAGTTTTTAGTCCAGCTTTGTTAGGAACTTCTGCCAGTGCTTTGGTGCTGGAATTATATCCTGGTAGATACCAATCGATGTAACTCCAGTAATCAGCAGTATTGTATCCTTGTACAAATGACAATAATAATTGACGTTCACCTGCTGTCTGATCACTAGCCACCACAGTGTAAATTGTCCATAACCCGCGATTATTACTATCATTTACTACCAAATAACGATACCCCAATGGTACTGTATAGATGTTTTGAAATCCTAATATTTCTAAGTTTGCTACCCTTAAATTCCATAAGCCTGTGGCTGCACTTGGTTCAGGTTCAGAGCTGTTGAGCAGATTAAAACTGCGACTTTCAGAAATTACAAATCTTGCCAATACAGCATTTACTCTTGTGAGATAATTTTTAAGAGCATCAAATCTATCCACAAACATACTTTGACGTGGTCTAAATTGTACACCATAACGTTCTGCTGGACTGAGATTGGGATCCGGTACATTATTACCAAATGTATCAACTCCGCAGAAACTGTCTTGTAATTTACGATAAAGATTTGTACTTAAAAATGCATCTGGCTTTCCTTCAGCAATTAATTCATATTCAGTATGTACATTGCTTTCTGTAGCTTGCCTATCAAATGATATATTGATCACAGTGTCCGACGCCACTATGTATTCAGCAGCATTGTAAAGAGCAATGGTACTGGCATTGATTGGTGCCATATAAGTTATGCCGCTGGCTCGTGGATTTTCTATATACTGTGCCACGGTGGCCACACTGAGTGTTTTTCCTTCTTGAACAGCAGTGGTTGTGATGCCACGGACCCAGAAGTAGTATTCGGTAGCAAATATACCATTTTGATTGAGTCTGGTATTGATACTGTAACTTGAAGTGCTGTAAGGTACTCCTGGCCCAGTATAACTAGCTGGAGGTACTGTACTCAAAATCCATTGATATATGTCCACTGAGCTTCCTGGGAAAACTTGTCCCCAGCGCCGGCTGGCATAAGTTATATCGTCTTGGTTGGGGTCAATAAAACGAACTGTACTAACGTTCCACCAGACTTCTCCTACGTGTCCTGCCCACCAAGTAGCACCGTTGATACCACTAGGACCAATATTGTAATTTGCAGGATCTATACCACTGATATAATCAATATTTTGCCGCGCTGCACCTAATATTTTTCCTTGTAACGGATCAAAAAAGTCAAAGAATTGTGTAGTAGCACTGGTAATACGATCATATGAAAATACTCCATTGAGTAAACTGATGTCTACCACCGGTTGTTGTTGTCGTATCACTGTCCAGGCTGCATTGCGGGTAGGGTTTTCAAACAAGAATACTCGCCCATAATTTGCTGTGCTGTCACCTACATCATTATTTGGTGCACCGGCAACTAAAATTCCATCAACATATCCAACAGTTGCCCCAAATGAATCTAATGCATTTATTTCACTGTTGTTAATTTGTTGCCCAAACAAGAACTTGCCTGGATTTGATACGCTCATGTTTGCACCTGGCAAATAATCATATGTATAAACTGCACCGCTATTATCTACTGTAGTAATAAACGTAGTGCTATCCGCATCAAAATCTGTATAACCATCATCAAATATGGTTATCAAATATAAAGTACCGTTTGGAGCACCTACTACTAATGTAGTAGCAGAATCTGAAATGTTTATACTTGAGCCAAATGCGGCATATTTTACAGGGTAAGGACTGAATATAGTTTGAGTAAATGCAAATGTGTTAAACGCCAATGTAGTAAATGCTGATCCAACTGATCCTGGTGCTACTTGTAATTTGTTAAATGCAGGAGCTGCATTATTATTTTTTACTGATATAGTCAAATATCCACTGACATCAACAGTGGCAATAACATTAGGTACTGTGCTGTTTATTTGTGCAGCTAATGCACGTACATAAATGCTGGCTGCTACTATGGTAGTAGTAACTGATTTCCAGTAGCTTACATTGGTCAACAAGGTAGCTGCCGGAACATCTTGTAATGCAACATAGATAGTATAAGTGCTGCCAGATAAATTGTAAACTACGTCATTTTTATAATATGAGCTTAGGCTGCTCCAAGTTGTAGGCACCGCAACATCCATGTTGTTTACACGTACTGTATTGCCGGCGGCCAATGCAGCATTGGCCACAGTTGATGTTATAGTACCGTAAACACGGCTTTGATTTACATCACGTTCAACTACTCCGCCTTTGTAAATCTGTGTACTGCTCTGCGGTACACCCACATACAAACTGCAATTGTAAGGACAAATATCTACACTTTGTCCAAAATTTGAATAGTTGGCCACCGTGTTTTGAGTAATTTTTTGTATTTGAGCAAATTGATTGGTTTCAATCTCAATCACATCACCATATTGCAAATCAGCATTGACTGTGACAGTGTTTGCACCATTCCAATAGAAAGTATTTGGTGCACCAATCACGCTGTCTGTTTGGTTAGTTAAAAATACATTGTTGACAATAACACTAACAGGTGCTACCGGTGTACCTAACAAAGTAAAAGTCACAGTTGATCCGTCACTACCGTAGATAAATCGTTGAACATTGCGATCAACAATGTATACAGAACCTGCTTCGGCGTTGGTGCTTTGTGTACTATATGGTGTGCCAATTACGACTTGACGTCCGTCTGTGGTACATGCAATTGAATGTCCAAATCTATCTCCAGCAGCAAGTCCGCTGGCTGTGATAGAATTAACATAGGTGAAATAACTTTGTGCTTTTGCAATAATCACAGTACCAGCTGCTGGGCCAGTACCAGTAAATGTTAAATCTTGTGTGACAGTATCAAACGTGTAATCAATATTGGGTCGATACAAAACACCATCAACTGTGATACTAAAACTATAGATGTTGGTAGCAGTAAAGAAATATTCATTCAATGAAAATACTGTGGCCAAGGTAGGTGCAGTATATGCAATATTAAAATTACCAAGAGTACCGCCTGTGCCAATGGATGTTACAGTTAGTACGATATTATTTGTACCACCAAAACTTGCTCCAGCAATGGTTATGGTATTGCCTACTACATAACCCAAACCCAATGAAGTAGCACCTACTCCGCCAGAAGTGGCGCCAGGTTGTCCCACTTGTCCACGAACGCGGATTATAGTAAATTTAGCACCTGTTCCAGTACCAGTAGTAGATGTTTGTGATACATCATAGTAAGTTTGTGCATCTAGTTGTTGAGTATTGATGCGTTGGAATTTTATTAATGCACCTGAATCAGGTGCTGTGGTAAACGTGACTTTATCAAATGCTGCGTCTATTGAATAGCCAGTGGTTTGCACTTGCCCATCAATTAAAATTTTCAGTTGGCTACTATTGTTGATCTGTATTGCACTGCCGATGGTGTACTGTTTAGTTACTCCGTCGCCAAGTATAGTCACAATCTGATCTTCCCAGGTCACACGACCATATGCGTACACTGTGTTTAATCCCGGAGCACCAATATACATCCAGCGCTCGTCAAGACTCATTGCAACAGAATATCCAAACTCTCCAGCGCCCGGAGTGGTTGATGTTGTGGTTCCCGGCAGTGTCAATAATTGCCAATTAGCAAACGGATTCACACCTGGTTGTCCTAATGCTGGATCACGATAGATCACAGCAGCATAGCCGTTGTTAGTTTCGCTGCTGGGTCCAAGACTTTTGCTGGCTCCTGCTACGGCCCAAGTTTGATTGCCAAAATCTATAGCATTACCATAGCCCAAGACTCCAGTGCGGTCCAGTGTAAGTATACCATCTGCATCAGCAATTGGACTTACTGGAGCATATTGATCTCCAGCGTTTTTAACATAAACATACACTGCACCTTTTTGTGTGCTGCCACTAAATCCATAGCGTGGGCTACCAACAAACAAGGCCAGTCTTGCTGTGGCTTGAGCAATTGCTGATCCAAATTGTTCGCCAGCATCTAATAGCAATGGACTGATTTGTGATGAGTCAACAAATACTTGTTGTTTTTGTATCACTTCCCATTGATCATTGCCATCATTGTCCACCCAAACTTTAGCACCTGTTGCAATATCATTTGCATATGGTAAATCAATCACATCCGATGCCTGTGCCACACGCATGGTCTGCAATGTGAATCCCAATCCAGTTCCGTTTGCTACAGCACGTTTGTGAGCAAACTGAAACGCAATATTTAATGTGGTTAAATTACTCACACTTAACACTTGATATACTCCATTGACTTCAGTGTCAAAGAATTTAATTATCAATGTGTCTCCAGCAACCAATCCATGTGCTTGACTGAATATTACTCGACTGGTTCCATCTAGATTGTCGCATACGTGTTGTATAGTACCAAGTACTGCTTGAGCACGATATATGTTCCAGTCATAATCATTTATCTTTGCTATCCAAATTGATGTTCCTACTGCAATAGCATCAAGGTTAGCAGCAATGTTAGCCAAGTCGTTGATGTCAAACACTGTGATATCAGCATCATTTAAATTTACATATCCTGCAGTTGGCAATGCTATGTCAGTAGGTGTAGTTGTAGTAGTTGGTAAGAAATCTGGCGAGGTTAATTTATAACTTTGTTTCCATACATTGCTTAACAGTATTTGTTGATCCGCAGAACTTGTTTGTTGTGGCAACACCACTTGTACCAAACTAGGATTGCTACTTAGGTAAGTGCGATCCAATTTCAGTTCAACAAAACTACGATTAGCATTAGCACCATAGGTGGAACGTAGTACTGCCCAATTTTCATAGATACTGTAATCTGCAGATTCTTTACCAAGATTAGCATTGGAAAATAACTCAGCACTGAGTATAGTGCCCTTGGATCCCAAGAATTGACGGTACACATTGAGCTGACTAACATCATCTAGATTCAACGCAGCCATGTATTGTCGCGGCCGGAACCCAATCAATCCATAACTTAATAAATCGTTATCACTTTCAAGATTGGCAGAATTAATATTATAACTATTGGACAATTGATTGGCTTTGTTGGCCAAGTTGGGCAATAATCCCAATTCAATTTGTGTGTAGTCGCTTTGTGTCCATTCATTAAAATTGAATTTTTCGCTGGGTTGTACAATGTTTAACGCACTCCAATATACATTTTTGTATTTTACTATTTGACCTTTGGTATATCGTTTGAGTCCTGACCATTCTTCTACATTATTTTGATTGAGAATAAAACCTGGGGTATCAATCTGCCCAGTCCAGTCTGAAGTATTAGATGCTATTAAAATCAGTCGGCTCTGACGAGCACCGGTGATAGGTTGATAAATTAAATCTCCAAATACACTTTGATTATCCAACACAATCATGTGTTCGTAGCTGGTGTACTTTAAATCAATGAAACTCAAAGTTTGTGTGGTCAACGGTTCACAAGTAAATGTATTATTGATACGTGTGATGTTGAGATTACGTGTGGGCAATTCTCTATTGTTTTGATCCAGCAGCACATTGTCTATTGCTTGTACAACTATACTGTCTACCACTGCTTGTTCACGTGTGACTGTGAGTTTGGCTGCTAGAGGATTGAGATTCAACAAAGCATTCTCACCCCAGCCTTGTTGACTCCAATACAGGAATTCTTGGCACATCTGATTCCAATCTAATAGATACCCATTGGCACGATTGGTAAAAGTTATACCCTGTTGTTCTAATAATTTTTCATAGCTCAGTAAGAAATCACACACACTGGTTTCATTGGCAAATATAAATCCATATGGAACTTCGACCACGTTATTAGTATAGAACGTAGGTACACGAACCGTAGCTCCTCCTGATGATATTGTACGTAATTGCCCTGAAGAATTACTGGCCAACACTTTGAAATACGGTTGAGATGTGCTGTAGCCAAACACTGCATAACCGCCTGAAACATTTTGTACAACCACTGAAGAATAACTAGTGCGATCAAATGGTTGATTTTTATAAAGTAATAGATTGTAACTTTCGTCTGGGATCAACAATGTATTGTTGGTAGAATTTGGACTGGATTTTTCAGTGTATAGTTTGATATATTGTTTGTCTGAAAAGCTGGCCATTCTGTAACACAATCTCACATCAAGATTGGCCAAATCGGCTGTGAGCACGTCTGTGGAATTAATACCTGATTGTCGATTGTAATCAACTATCCAATCAATGTAACTGGCTTTGCTGACACCATTACCATAAACTTCAACTCCGTTGGCATCTAAGCGATATCGGTCGTTCAACAAATATTGTCCAAATTCTACATTGTAGCGATACAAGTCACGGTCAGCAAACAATGCAAAAAACTTAGCCGGGCGAGTAACTGCCAACACATGCATCACTGCGAATGGATAACTAGAGCTGTTCCACCACGATGCTTCTACAGGTCCACCGTCGCCGGGTGCCCAACTTTTCTGAAACTGTGCATTGTTATATGTGCCCATTACCGTATTAAACGGGCTTAACAATTGTCCTTCGTCTCCGGTTGGTATAATTGGTGCCAGTGAAGGATATGGGCCAGGTCCCCATATGCCACCGCGTGGCGGTTCGTCGGTTGAGCTAATACTGGCCGGACGTGCATATTCAGGAAGGAAATACGGTTGTATTGGGTCAGCTACATAGCCGGCTGCTAGATCATCCCACAACACCAAATTATCACCAGTATAGGGTGCAGGGCCGTAGGCATTTTCCCACCATAGGGGTTTTTTACTAAATCCCAACATCTCCCAAGGAGTATATTGTGGTTGCTCAGTATCATAAAAATATCGATTTATGCCGCGCCAGGCACCTAATAGGTTTTCACTGTTACTAAGTTTGTTCTTGGTACTACTATAATTCCAGGTAAACTCGTTTGCGGCACGAAAATCTTGTGTACGATAATCAAGTTTATTTGCTCCTACATAGTTTAAAAAATCTTGATTTAATATTTGGGTAATTTCTGAGTAACTGAATCCTGTGTTACGAAACTGACCGGGCAACACATCATCAATTGTTAACGGTACTGGATTGCCATCTAATTTAAGATTGTTATAAATTCTGGTTTCAAACTCTAACAACACTTGGTCTCGTATGTCGTTGAACAGCGGAGTGATTGATCCGTCATGGCCTTGAGTAACTTGTACATTACCATTGCTGGTTCGTTGGGTAATCACTTGAGGTACAAAAGCTGGATATAATCCCAACTTGGTAGGAGTATTAGGTGCAAAACTACCGTATGTGGCACTGTATTCTTGCAATATCAATTTGCTGCCAACAGCTAAATCAATCAATACTGTGATTCGGGGAGCATCAGTTGCTACAATATAATCTCGATCTCTAACAAGTAAAACTTCGCCAAGATACACATTCATACCCAAATAGTTGGCCGACGTATAATTATAAACTTGTACAGTATCAAAACTACCAGTATTTGTATAACCAATGGTATATGTGGTAGTGGTGTATACCGCGCCTGACGGTAACATGTCTGACCAATAGAATGGTTGTGTTTCCACTCGGCCCAGTGTAACATCCTGGATGGCAATATCTAACACTTGTCCAATTGAGTCAAACCCAATGTTTTGCTTTGTTACTGCATCTAATAATTGGTATTTGTATTTGTTGTATTCTCGGTCAGCAAAACTCAATGATGCAAAAATATTATAGTCTGGTGACCTTAAAAAATATCCAGCCAATGTCAATGGCGCACTTTGTTGTAAGATAGTCAATCCATACGGAACTAAATTACCAAGATCTCTGGTGTTGTTAGAGCCATTCACTGGCCCACTGACAGTCAGAAGATTTTCACAAATAGTTTCATAATGTGTGCGAATAGTTCCAAGGGTGAATTCTGCACTGTTGCCATTTAATGGATTGTTTTCTAAATTGATAGGCACTTGATAAAATGCTGCACTACTAGTTTGATCGCTTAACACCAACACTTCAATGATATCGCCTGGAACATAGGTTTTGTTCAACGTAATTGTTGTGCTGTTTGATGTGGTTAGATAACTGTATGTGTCAGGTGCTTGAAATTCTGATCCTGCATATACTTTGATTGCAGGAGTGTTGTTGACTGGTGCATTTACAGCAACATCCAATTTGAGTGTGGCACCTGTATATGTAAATTTAAATTGTTGATAATCTTGAGTTGGAGTAGCAGCAGTCTGCCAGCCTATCAATCGTTGATATGTGTCACGAGTTGTATATTCTCTGACAGATCCTGAACTGATGTCTAACGTCACACTGGCATTGTCTACTACATATAAAAAAGTATCTTTGTACAGGTCGTTAACAAATACAATGTCGCCAACGTTGTTGATATTAAGGTACTGCAACGGAAATTGCAGTATTGGATCAATTATACCGGTGTCACCAACTGCATAGCTGAACAATTTGCTGCCAGCAAACGTAGAACTTTGATATTTTGTTTGATCTCCAAAGCTATATCCAGCAGGATTATAAACATTAAACAACGGTGCCTGCTGTACAGATGTTTTTTGTTGTGCTTCAATCCAAGTAGTGCCATCAAACCAAAACGTTACCCCAGGGGATACATCACCGTATAAACACACTGTACATTGATCAGCTAACACTTCACCATCTTGTGCTGGTGTTAAAGAAATTACAGGTTGTGCAATCAATGGTGCTACTGTGTCAGGAACAATAAATGACACTACATAAATTTTATTTTTAACATTTTGATCAGTATCAGCAGCAAATATTACGCGACTACCATCAATTAATGTATATCCGTCAACAGAATATCCTGTGGATCCTTCTACATTACTAAAAGCGTCAGTCTGTGAAAAGTCAATGATATCAACAGGGTTCTTTCCGTTAGTGCCCATATTCCACAATCTGATGTCAGCGCGAAATTGTATAATTGGACGTTTGGCTCTGTAATTGTTATCAAAAGTTGCTATGGTATTATTATATTTTGCTGTGGCATTGATGACATCTGAGTGGAACCAACGATTGCTTCGACTCCAAGCGTTACGATCTTGACCGGCACGATTAATGGTCAAATAATCTGTTGTGTCAGGTTCTATGTAAATGGTGCTATCGTTGGCATCAACTACATAAGATTCTGGAGTAGAAAAAATTTCAACAGGTAATAATTTAATGGCTGTCCCTACTCCACTCACATAGTATTCTAGATCGCTGATTGCAATAGCAAGAGCACTAGTTGATCCTAGTGTCAGTGGGTATGCTCCTCCACCTTTTTGTGTGCTAATACTAAATTGTATTCCGTTAGCTGCTAGGCTTTGAACATAATAAGTTCCTGGCACTACTCCGCCAATGCTGTCAATGAATATAAGTTTTTCACCAATATATAAATTTGCAGTTGATTCAGTAGTTAGATAATTGCTGCCTGGTTGAGCAGCCGTAACTGTTAAACTAGATGTTCCTGATGCGTAGGTAGCTGGTGACACATCACCAATGAATTTTACCTTGAGCCCATTGGTAAAAACTACCCCATTGGGGCTTGTATATGATGGTTTATCTAATATAGTATCAATGAACAATGTAGTATCGGCTGTTTGGTCTATTAATCTTATACGCCCAAAAATTTCTGGGTCTGTACCATCTTGATAGTACAATGTATCTTGTGCCGCAGTCAGCAGAGGCATTCTTTCAAATGTTCCGTCAGTTTTTTTGTACCATTCAGTGTTGCTGTAGGTAATTCCGTATCTTGCTTTGAATTTGTTCAGAATTGGAATATCAGCTACTTTGGATAACGAGATGTAAGTATAGTTGTTTACTGTTACATACTTGATCTGCCACAATTGATAACGAGCATCCGGCAATACCTCTCCAGTCTGACTAAAAGTTGTAGTGTCATAGCTACCAGTTATTGCATTATAACTACTAGATTGTGGCAACGGGTCATAGAATGACGTTGCTTGCCAGCCGCCGTCTTGGGCATCAGTTTGAGATTCTGTGAATACCAAAGTGCGACCATTCAAGTTTGCTGTGCCATCTATGCCGCCGTACTTGGCCAAAAATTCATCCACTGGTTGATTGTTAACTTGATCAAATTTTAAATCGCATATTATGTCAACTGGGGTGACCACTGTGCCACTGGAATTTACACCAAATGGTGTTAGTGAATAATAAAAGTCTTGTGCAGTTTTTTGAGGAACGTAAAATGTCACGGTACCAAGATCAATACCATTATTAGTAACACCTAATACATCTCTTGAACTGATATTTGGGTTAGACGGATCCTTGCCATTTATTCCCGGGAATGCTTGTATCCAAAATCCTGGTCCAGTTCCTGCAATGCCATCAACAATGTTCAATGTGCCTTGCATATTGAGTTGTGTCTGACTAGCGTAATATAAAATATCAGGAGCGTCTTGTGGTACTGTGAATGTGACTAGGCCGGTGCGGGCACCGTTTCGCGTAACTCCAGTGTTGTATATGTCTTCAAGACCTGTTACTGGTGCAGTTTTAATCCAAAAAGGAAAATCTCCATCAAATACCAAATTAAACACATAAGTGTTACCACGAGCCAGTGTCAGAGTTGGATTTCGTAAGCCATCTAATAGATATGCCGAAGTTCCTGAATTATTCACACGATAATTCACAGTCTCTTTGTTGTTTTGTGCTATTTGAAAAGTGTAGTTTCCGCCACGTACTAGATCAATAACAGGATCTTCTCCTGTTACTCCCGAAAATGTGTAAACCCCATTTTCTCGCGTGACAAAAAAATTATCAGTGGTAGGAATGGTAGAAGCTGCAACATCCACTGGGTCTGGACCTGCTGGCAACCAAAAATATTGACTAAAATTTACAAATGCATCAAAATCTACAAAAGGATCCCAAGTGTAATATTCACTTTGATACAAGCGATCTGGACGACTGCCGTCTCCACCACTGAATGATACTGCGTCGTTGATTCCTGGATAAGTGATAGCATTTTTGATAGTGTCTGTATCAGGCACCAGACTGACTACTCCTGGCTCTAGTTGATAATCTTTTCTAACTGCACTTGGCTCAACTACATATTTGTCATTGGGGTTAACACCAAACCCTACTGTACGTCCAATAAATCCTTGTGTTTTTTTGAACTTAGGTTCCTGTGTGAGTTGATCCAATGTAGCAGCTAAAAACTGCTTGTTGGTTTCAGTTTGAAATATTTGTGGGAGTAAATCTACCGAGCGTACAGTTGCCATTAAATTACTCCACTGCCCGGTGCTGTACGTAGATTAGTACTGGTAAGTGCGTCAATCACTTCAATATTATCTATAGTAGCTGCGTTAACAAACAATTCATTTGGTGCTGATCTTACTTCATACAGATCACCGAAGTATTTTTGTGAGTTCAATGGCACTAATACCACCGAACTAATAATAGTTCCTAACATACGATGCAAGTATGCTGCCAGTTCAGAAAAGTAAAACGTATCGCCAAAATTCCATTTGTCAATGCTAAAATAATTGTTCATTTCTGCTACCACAGAACTTTTGATTTCACTTGTACTTGCAGTACTATTGGCCGCACGTATCACTTTGATGGTAGCACGTAATTCAGTAGCTGCTTTCATACCAAACAAAGGTTTAAATGTCACAGGATTTAAAATAATATTGTCACTGATCATTTTGTAATTTTGTAATCCTTGATATGCAGTATTGAGTTCGTCAATGGTAGGAATGTTTGGTTTTGGTACAGTACCGGTGGTATCTCTAATCCAATTTTGATAAGCAGTGTAGTAAGCCTGCGGCACCACATACAGATCAATAATGTTTGTAGTTCCTGGATCTATTCTATTGGTCAATGGGGAATTGTGACGATATTGATAGTACAAGTCTTGACGGCCCACACGAGCAATCCATCCTGTGACAGCTACCAATGTGCGTGCTCCGGTTACTGATATACTAAGTTCATAGAATGAATCTTGGTCATATGCGTAAAATACCTGTCCTGGAGACCATTCACTTTTGACCAATTCAATGTCATCTATGGTTGCATAGTCAGAATTTACGCGACCTTGTTCTACCAATAGATAACGTTGTAAATTGTCAAAATCTACTGTTTGTTGTAAGAATACAAATTTCTGATTGGCGTTGACTGTGGGTGCTACAATTTCTGTAAAAAAGTCTGGGTTGTCAGGAATGCCATCACTGTCAGCATCTCTATAGCTGACCAACACCTGAAAGTCATCAACATAACCATCACTTTCCACAGGTTGGCCAATGATGGTAACAGGAACGTCACCGGGCAAATGATCAGTGGAGTCTGGTTGAGTATTGACTGCTAGTAAATTAATGTAGTCTTTGATTACTGTGCCCGTGCGGCTATCGTATACTTTTTGACCTTCGTAAAAGAAAAATCTTGTTTGTAGCACAGACCCAAAATTGTATTGTAATCCGCGGAACGTGATAGTATAATTTTGATTTACTGTGACAAATTGTACTAACCAACTGGCATCTGAATTAACTCCATTGGTATTACCAGCTAGACCGGGCACGGTTTGACTCCAAGCAGCGTTTTGATCTAGATTGGTACTGGTAATCAAGTACCAAGAATATGGAGTTCCTGTTACAGACCCATCATTGTCATATCCCAAGCCAAAGTTTCGATACAAAACAATTTGTTCATTGATTGCAGCTTCTAAATCTTGTGGCAAATCTGTTACAAATAATGGAATAATTGTGTCAACAATTGCACCAGTAGGAACAAAGTTGTTCAGTGTTACAGGGCCGGCACCTGATGGTAAATTGCCCAGGCCACCGTTGTATCCATCTCCAATGACTTGCAGTGGGCTGGCCCAGATTTCTAATTTTTCATCTGAACGTGCCGGCGATCCTTGCACCAGTCGATTATTACGATCAAAGTAATACCCAGTTGGTGACACAAATTTAATCAACGCGCCTGGTGTAACAAAATAAAAAGGATTGGTGACCCCTACTACATTACCCACTGGTATAGGAGTACCACTGGTCCAAGTGCTGCTGACTGTGCTATTGCGGAAAAATCCAGTAGTTTGGTTGGCCAATGTAGTACTTTGTTGCCAGGTGCTTAATGCTGTGGTGCCAGTATTAATTGATTGTCGCGGAAAATTTGCATAATAAAATTGTTTTACAATAGGTTCAAGCAACTGTGGTTGTACTTGATTTGTTATAACATCTGCAACTTCATTTCTGGTGTTCCATGTGAACAATATTGTAGGTAATACGTTTTGTTCCCATAACCCACCATCACTGCCAAATGTGTTAGTACTACTATATTTGCCAGTATTGTCTACTAGGTCAAGATAACGACTGGTTCCTATGCTGGCACGATTTAAGGCTTTACTTTTAAGAATAGAGTTGTATTGAGTGTATGGAAATAAATTATAATCTTCTCCATTGACCATTCTGTTCTGTGTGTAATATTGTGCTGGGGCACGTTGCTTGATCTCTGCAATTGGTTCACGTGTTTGACTATTGCTTACTGGTTGTGTAATACCGCAAGTGAATGTTATAGTTTCAAGATTTCCGCTGCGACTGATGTAACTGATTGGCAAACTAACCGATTGCATTTCTTCAGGGTTGATAATGTATTGTAATCCATTAGATGCACGAACATAACAACGGAATGTGCCCACTGGGATTTCTGAAAAAACTCCATCACCAAATACCAATGTAATCTGATCATTGGCTCTACTGGTCACAGAAAATATAGGGCGCAGACTTGTTCCAATTTGTTCAGCTGCGGCTGAATATACATTTTCAGTAAATTGCCATTCTCTGTTGATTGTGCCCACTGTGTCCAGTTGGAACAACCAACGATCTTCTTGATTGACGCCTTCAATGTTGATGTTAACTGTGCGGTTGGCAATACGTTCAGGTAAATTAAAATCTTGATTTTGTAATACACCTTGTTTGAACATGAAGAAATAGCCAGTGTTGTTGCTGTTGAATCCCAACTGATCATTACGGAACAACACATTAAATGTTTGATTTATTCTAGGACTGGGTTCATAAAGATAATTTTCACCCACCGACGTACTAGTCATTGCTTCAAATGGCATGGTAATACCGTCTACTGTTGCATTGTATGGTATCACTGGCAAATAGCCTGGGACCAAATTGATACCATATTCATCAGTACGCACACCCAAGATAGTTTGGCGATTGCCCGGACGGCCGACGCGTTGTGAATCTACCAGAGAAGCGTTGATGATTGCAGTAAATTGTTCTTGCCAAGCTGGATTGGTAGGGTCTGCCCAGTCTACAGTTACATTGCTGAGATTTACGCCATTGTAATCTACAACATTTTCTGTGGTCACAACTGAAAATACTTTAAGCAGACCTTGTGATTCTGTATTGCGCTTGGCTGTATAGCTGATTAAATTTGCCAACTGAACTACTGAATCTCTACGTTCAGCAGTATCCATGTAATTTTCTCTTGTGTTGAGATCAGTGCGGAATGCTAGCGATTGTCCCATAAACGCCATTACGTCTAGTAGGGCAATGAATTCACTGCTTTCAATATAATCGTTAAATGTTTCTGGATAATACAGTCGCAGATAGTCAACAAAACTTTTACGTAAAGTTTCAAAGTCGTAACTTTGAAAATCAGCTTCGCGGTAAGTCTGGTAAATTTGTTTCCAGTCCTCTACTCCGAATATTGCTGTTTGTCTAGTAGTTGTTGCCATTGGTTTTGACCTTTTTGTGCCTTATTGTTTATTTATGGACACAAAAAACTGCGTAGTTTATACCTAAATGTAACTGGCTCGTCTAGACACAATATCAAAAAATATTGCCAGTCGTTGAGCATCAGTTGATGGAGTTATTGTTAATTCCAACTGTATCAATATACCGTTGTTTTGTGGGAAAATTTGTATGTCTGAAATAAACACTCTGGGATCGCCGCCGGCCACACGTTGTATTTCAGCAACCATGCTGTTCTGCAATTCTTCAATTTGGGGTTCAAACAAGAAGTTCCATAATATTGTACCGTATTCGGGCCTGCCTGGCAATTCGCCTTGACGTATGTTAAACGCATTCAATAGATCACGTTTGATCAATGGAAAATCAGTCAAGGTAAATTTTTTAACTTGATCAACAGTGTTGAAACCTATAAATGTTTGAGCCATACAAGTATTTACCGGAAAAATTAAGTGCTAACGTTGGTTGAAATCTTGTCAGCCAACTGTCTGATACGTTTGATAATTGGAAATGACAACCCTATTAACTCGTCGGTCTGATCACTTATTTTGTCATTGAGTGCTTTGAATTCTTTTTGTATTTCGACAGGAGCGCCATCGTAAACCGTTGACGCGGGCACGTAGTAGGTTGCTACCCCATCTAAATAAGATTGATTTGCTGCTTGTTGTTGACCGTCAATGGCTATCCACTCTTGTTGAGATATGACTTGTTGATTCTCCAATGTTTTTAATTTTTCATTGATCACGTTCCACGTTGGTATTATGCTTTGAATAACTGAACTGAAGTTAGTAAATCCTGATTGTATTGTTTGTGATATAGCACCAACATCAGGTGTTGCAGTGGCAAAATCTGGTGCAGGTATCTTGTCATTTCCTAATACCCTGTTAGTAGCACCAGTTAACGTACTACGATCCACTGTGTCTGCAGCCGGAACTGGTGCAATTTCAGCTTTAAATATTGGCTCTATTTTGCTTTGTGCAAGATTCACAGCATAAGAACCGTCTTTGACCAAGGTATTAAATGTTGCTTTGGCATCTGCCGGGGTTGGTAACCCTTTTAACAGTGCTTCAGTATTGGGCACACTTTTAGCTGCACTCAATGCCACACCTGCTAGACCTTGTGCGCTTAAACTTCCTACCGGAATACCAACTGCTCCTAACGCTGCGGTGCCTTTGGACATGAGATCTTGTTGAACTCCAGATTGCAACCCAGGGTTGGACAACAATGAATCTATGTTTTTAATACCATTGGCTCCGGTGAATACCGCTGGGCTATTGAGCACCGATGATAATGATGCTCCTGACACAGCAGCTAATGCTGCGGTTCCTGGTTTTAAAATTCCTGCAGTTTCCAGTTGCGGAACATTCAACCCAAACGATCCTACACCAGTTGTGTTGCTAAGAACGTTAACTCCTTGATTTACTAAATTTTTAGATTGCGCCAGCACACCACTAACATCACTTGCGCTCATACTGCCAATGGGACCTAATGCAGGAATTTGTTTGATAAAATCAGCTGTGTTGATTGGAGATGTTATTGCGGTAGACCCAATGGTTTTATTGATGGTGCCAATGGCCGTGGTAGCCAATGACCCAACACTACCAGCCAAGCTGGCTGCACCTAATTTATTTGTAATTTCGCCTGACAAATTAGTAACTGCCGGTCCTACTGCTCCTGTTAACCCTGATATACCTGGTGCTAGACTACCGCTCAATGCTCCACCAGCTGTTGCTAAGTTCTTTGAAACACTTCCTAAAAGTCCAGCAGCACCAGGAACACCCGCGCCTAATGCACCAGTTACTCCACTTAATGCTTGATTTACTGCACCTTGTGCAGAAGGCAATCCACTGACTGCTTGAGTTGCTGCACTCAAACTGGCACCGGGTTTGAGACCAATTAATGAACCAGCACTAGATTGTTGGTCAAATATTGCTTTGGCCTGATCAGCATTGAATCCTGGAGGGCCGTCAACATTGAATGACTTGCCGTTTGGTAATGAAAATGTAAATGTTCCCATATTAGTTTGCTGAAATTGCCACACCTGGCGGAACGTCTGGAGCGCCAGGAGGTACTGCATAGCCACTTTCAAATGCCACTGGCACGTCTACACCTTTGTTGTGATAAGGATACGGTTCGTGGGTGGTTATTCGACTACAAATACTAGTCAACCCGTCAGTTTTGGTTTCCCATCCGTTACTGGTATTGAAATTTACTTCAGTAAACAAAGTTTTAGTCACCGGATTAGGTACAGTAACTTGCCCGGCTGCTGGACCATTAAGTTCAATGCCGCCGGCAGTGAGAATCAATTCGCTGCCAGCACCCCAGCTGCCTGATCCACTGTTAATGGTCAATACACCATCAGCTTTTACTCCAATGGTATTTTTACTGTAAACCGTTATGTCTTTCTGAGCATCCAGAATCATGGTTTCCATACTTTCTAACTGCATGCGTTTGGTACTTTTAATCTGTACATTTCTGCCGGCAAACATATTGATATCTCTATCAGCGTGAAAATTTATATCTCCTGCTGTACGCATGTTGATAGAGTTGGTAGCGTACACATCTACAGTACCTTCAGCTCCAAATTCTAGCCATGTTTGCCCATTAGAATGAGTGATGTAAAAAAAGTTACCGCTGTCACTCATAGTAATCTGATGACCTTTACTGGTTCTTAGTCGGAACAAAGCATTTTTATTTTCAAGGTCTCCGTCATCCATGACCAGGGTATGGCCTCCCACGCGACCTATTACTTGTGCTTGTCCCGGAGTAATAGATCCATCATTAATTTTTTTACGAATATCATTGGGTTTCATACCACCTTGATAAATGGGCGATCCAGGAGTGCTTATACCAAATACACTACTTGGCGTTTCTCGTTGACTGGTACTGTTTATAGGACCGCGGTCAGGGTCGTTGATAAGACCTTGTTGAAACATGATTCCTGCCACATAACTATGTACTGGTTTTCGTTGTGAGAAAAATGTAGGACTGTTAAAAATTTCATTGTTATTGACATTGATTTCTGTAACTGGAAGTATTGATGATTTAGAAAAATATTTTTGTTGGTTAACGTTTTGTTTGTCAATGGAATAATTGCTAGTAGCACCAATAGCTGGCAACATGCTGCCCAGTCCCTGTTCAGGCACAGTCCCGATATAGTAACCTTGATCACGTTGACCATTCACAAACACACACAGCACCGTGATACCTACATCTGGCGGAGTAAACCACATGCCATAACTGTTTTCATTTCCAGGATAGTTGCCAATGGCATTGGTTGTGCCAGCGTCATTGATTGCCGCTGGTGGAGTTGATCCGCCAAATTGTTGCATATAACTGACTGTGGTCCATTTGTTAGGATCATCTTCTCCAGCTTGTCCACCATCACCAAATGCTTCAATGTAAACTTTCAATCTCCCAGATCGTGTGGGATCCGCTGTGGATTTTACCACGCCGGTAAACGGACCAAATTCTGCTGGTATGCCACCGCGATCAAATTTATAATTTTTTGGTTTTCCCCTGCTGCGTGCGTTGTTTTGTGCCATTATGTGTCTCTAATTGTTTGAAAAGGTGGATTGTTTGTTGGATTTGATTGCAAGGAATCCAACGTTGTTCTCCCTACAGCAGGTGTCAGTACCGACGGCGAGCTATTTAAGATTGCTGGTCCTACCAGTTGTCCATTACTGGTTGCGTTTTCTGCCGGTTGTGATGGTACAATGTTAGGCACTTGTTGAGCCAATTGACTCAATTGTTGCGGATCTCTAATTCCTGCTTGGTTTGCAAGATTTCCAATGGGTGCTAATGTTGTACCTGTAACACCTTGAGCTGCTGAGGTAAATGGTGAACTGCCGCCGTTGGCTAAACCACCAGTTCTTGTTGGCGATGCCGCACTGGTGGCCGCATCAGCTGCTGCTTGTGATTCTGCTCGTTGTGCCGGATCTTGTGACATTGGGTTGGCAGCTCCTGGTGCTGCACCAGTAGTTGCACCTGATGCTTTGGGTTTGTTGTAAAAATACAATGTGCCTTCTAGTGTTTGTTCAAATTGACCATTACGGAATTCATTGATTACTTTTACAGCCTGATAGATGTTGCTTTGTAATGGCAAACGTTCGCCATATTTTAAAGCAGTTTTAGCGTAAGGATCTGCTAGGCCACTTTTGAGATCGTAATCTTCAGGCCGCTGCCAGGCAATTTCATACAGCACCTGAGAGCTATCGAACGAGATAGTACCGTCAGGTAAAAATCCCAGCTTGGCTTCAACCTTGTACGTATCTGCATTGATGGGCTTGAATAGACTGCCCTGTTGTATCCAAGCAGGATCTCCAACAATCCGCAGTCTAGAACTGCTCAATCCTTCTGGATTGTAAAGATACTCAGCAGCATTAGCACTAGACTCGTTGCTTTTGCCGTCACCGTAACCAACTCCTTGAGTACTTCGTGGATTGTAAGTGTATTTGGGAATATCTCTGGCGCTGTTGGTTTGATATTTTTTTCGAAAATCTTGTGCTGAATCTCCAGCTTTGGTACCACTCAATGTCAGATTGTACAGTGCATCATAATTTGCTGAGTAATCTAACACAGATGTGTTTTGTCCAGTAAACCAATAATTGTATTGTTTGTGCAGTCCAGGATAAGTGGCAACTGCAAAATAACTGCTATCAAAATTTGGTACTGAATATTTTGTTATTGTGTATTTTATTTTGTAAGCAAAATCATTACGTTTGGGATCAATCTTGTCGCCGATGGGTGTGGCTGAATATGTGATTAAAAACCATGACATGGGTTTTTGAGTTGCAGGAGATCCATTATTTGTTGACCCATCAGGATTGTTAATTAATATTTCTTGATCAGTTATGTATTGACTATTTCTAATAATTATATCAATCACTTGTGTGATTGATTGACCAGCTGTGATTGGTTTGATTCTTTGAGTATTGTTCACTGGTATTTTACTAGAATCTAAACTTTTTGGATTAGTGTCAGCTCCTGGCGCCATGGCCCCAGTTTTTTTGTCTATTTTGGGCTGTGGGCCTGTCAATGTTGCCTGTTTTATTTCATTGGCATCAACAAACTCAATTTCATATTCGTCAGCAATTGTATAGATATTTCTTTTCTTTACTAAATCTTGTTGGAATTGATTCAATGCATCCATCAACCCTGATGTGATTGTTTTGTTGATAGTAGTAGGAGTGGCACCAGCGTTTGGTGGAGCAGATGGACTACCTCCATTGGCTGCTCCACCAGTTCTAGTTGGTGCTGCGGCACTGGTGGCTGCATCTGTAGGTGTTCCTTGTCGTGCAAATCTGTTATCACTGTCATCAACTTTGGCAGCAGCATAGGTTGCAGGACCAGACAAAATTTCTCCTACAGTTTTTGCGGTAAGTTCAATGTCAAATGGCACAGTGCCACGATTTGTACTGCCTCCGGTGATTTGACCCACTGGAGATGCTTCAATTTCGTAAGTGACCAACTTGGTTCCTACAGTCCAGTTTATTTTATTTAAAATAAAGGGAATATATTTTACAATTACTGCTTTGGGGTCAGCAGTGGTTCCAACTGATGCAGGTATTCCTGGTGCAGATAGTTTGCCATTTTGATCGTATCCAAAAAATTTTATGGACAATAAATATTGTACTGCACTGAAATTTACTACAGAGTCTGACGGCATTGAATCTGCTACTGCATTGTACAAACGATCCAACAAAGTTATTCCCATAGGCTCAGTCACTGTGAATTTTATAGTAGTGGCCATGTGAGCGCCTTGAGTTTGTTTTCCAGCAAATTGAGTTTCTACTGTGATATTGTCTATGTAAAAATCATTATCAAAAAATTTGTTGCCAACAGTTTTGCCGCCACTTTGAAACAGCAATTGACTGTCAGGAATAGTTTTGTTGTCGCTGTTTAACAAGTTCCGATATTGTTCAGGGGTCATGAGATACACTGATGCTTGATAAGTGTAACTGGCAAATTTGTCCAGCACATTAGGTTGTGGCTCAATTAATGTTTGTGTAGCATTGGCCGAATTTGTTGTTGTTTGTGGTTGGGCAGCGTCAGCTGGTGCTAGGTTCCATGTATCAGCCATGTTTTAAAACCCCAACACTGATTTCAATGTGCTAATTTTTGGCAAATATATAAAAGTATTGGCCGTAAAGTCAAAAGGTGGTTTTGTTAATGTGTTTGGGTTGCGCTGATAAAACACCCACCATAGTCCAGCATTGCCATACAAGTCATAAGCCAATAGATCAGGACGATACTGATAGGTAAGATTGATAATAAAATTTAAATCGTCATTTTCTGCTGGTATGGGTCTGTTGACCATTTTGTCCAGATAGAACTGCGAGTATGGTGTATTGTAATACGGACTGGTTGCGTCATAGGTGGCCATTACCAGAATCCTCCACGTAATAAACTGCCAGTGGCAAAGTCTTTAAGACTGAATAATTTGCTGACTTGATCTCTTGTTTGTACCGGTAACAAGGACACATTGATATTTATTTTAGTAGGGACGTATGTGGCTTTGGCTGTGTTGGTCACAGAATTGGTAACTGCACCATAAGATGGTTTAGTTGGTGTGGCGCCTGGAAATAGTCCCGACAATCCCAATCTAGTGGCAATAGCACTCAATGGATTAGACGGCGGGTTTAATGCGCCTGCTCGGCGATTCAACAAATCTGTGCCAAAATTATTAGGATTATCAGCTCGTATGTAATCTACATCATCAGGCAATGAGTATTCAAAATTTGTGACCACAGCAGGATGTTGATTGAATTGATAATCGCCTAACCCTGTGAGATATACCAGCGGTGGTGGTGCGCCACGTTGACTGTCTTGACCATAGAACATTTTGGTAACTGATCGAAAAAAGTGTATCACTGCCAGCACATACGCACCTTCGCGAGTATCTTGTGCAGTGAACACTCCTCGTACAGAGATTTCGCTTACGCCGCTGCTTTGATAAAAAACTCCACGATAGTTTGAATGAATCAAATCATAAGTGTTGTATTTGGCTTGATAACTGGTTGTGACTTGTGGTGTATACGGAAATACCACTCCATTGGTGGTTGCTAGTGGTGCTAGTATACCTGGACTGCCGCCGGCACCACCTGCTTTATTTGAGTTATCCGGTACCTTATAAAGGTAATCAGCACCCTCAGCAAGACTAATGCGGAACCGCCAATCACCATTGCCAGGTTGTTTATATGTTGACTGTAACGTGGCCTGCTGGATAGTGTTATTTTTGGCCGCAGCTTCTTGATTTGCAGCAAGTTGCATTGGATCTTGTGACATTGGATTGGCTGCAGGTATCTCTGCAGGGATTCCGCCAAATTCATCTGTTTGCCCTGTAAAAACTGGTTTGGGTTCAAAAACGGTACTCCCTAGTTCGCCAGGTTTTGCTACAAAACCTGTGCCAGTGACTTCTACACGAAATGGCTCTGGAGCAGTAACAGTGCTTCCTAATTCGCCAGGTTTTGCTACAAAACCTGTGCCAGTGACTTCTACACGAAATGGCTCTGGAGTGGTACCGCCTTGGCCGTCTTGTGCAGCACCCGGTGTGTTGAACACCGGGCCAGGAGCACGAGCAAGACGTGCATCTTCTGCAGCATTTTGATTGGTTCCAGTACCAACAACTTCCACAGTAAAAGGTTGATTGGTTGCTGGAACTGGATCACTGGCCGCGGGAGTCTGGCCAGAACTACTTACTGCTGGTACTGGTGTGGTTGAATTTACTCTAGGGTTTTCAACTATGGCAGGTTGCCCGTTGCTACTTACAGCTGGTGTAGGACTAGGAGTTGCTCTAGGAGCATTGTCAGCAGTAGGAGGCCCAGTAACATCAACAGGCACAACAGTGTTGTTGGGCAGTGGTGGCGCCTGTTCTAACGGTCCGGCAACACCTCGATAGCCAGTAGCAAAAGGACCAACATTTTGAGTAGTTGTAGTAGGAGGTCCAGGTGATAGTGTTTGGTTCTGTCCTGGGGTGAAGAAAGTGATAGTACCGTCTCGATTCACAGTCCCATTGAGAACCGTCGGTGCAGCCGATGCCAACTGTACACCTTGAGCAGGTTGTCCAGACAACGCCTGAGGAATTGGCTGTACAGGAAATGTAGTCAGATCAGTTGCTGGAGCAGCGCCAACTCCAGGATTCAAGCTGCCAAGATTGTTGTTGTTACCAAGCGCATACTGGCTAGCAGCTTCGGGAGTGATACCAGCTTGTTTAGCTGCATCAGCCGTGCTGAGACCATTTTGAATCAATTTGTTAAATGCTGCTGCATCATTGGGATTGTAATTGGCCATCGTTTTTCCTGTATATTATTTAGCAGGTGCAAAAACGGCATAGTTTATATAAAGGTTGACAAGCTGGTTAAATCTGTTACAATAAATACATATCAGGAGAATTCATGTCTTTATTGCCAAAGTCTGCACCCCGCGTCAACTATCTCAACAACAGAGATATACTTAAAGAAATACATCTAAGCAAAAACAACTATTGTTGGTACCGTGATCGCAGCTTGGATCACCAATTTGATATTATTTTGCCTAGTCTTGACAAGATCAATCAACGAACCACAGCTGAAGCACGTCGCAACCGAGCAGATCGTATCAAACGTGAAACTGGTGAGATCATTGATCCTAAAAAAATCCCCAACACAGACATAGTTTTTCGTATTACCATGTGGGATCATGTGCCCATGGCTCCAAAGAAAATTACCAAAGCAGAAGCCAAAGCCAAACGTCGTCGACTGGAAGATATTTTGGATCTAGACGATGCTGCGGAAGAAGAAGATCCATTGGCAGATCTATTAGATTTACCAGTGCTAAGTTTGAACCATGTGCGACTGAACTTTCCTCCATTTGAACATTATCGTGTAGACGAACTAAAAGTTCCATTCATCGTGGGCCGCAGTCACTGGCGCGGTGCACTAGAAACTGGAGAGTTTTCAAAAGATCACGGAGAAATGACTCGCAAGTTAGCCACCATGTTTATGAAACTGTGCGAACGTTATGCCACACGCTCAAACTGGCGTGGCTACACTTACAACGAAGAAATGCGCGGACAAGCATTGTTACAGCTGAGCCAAATTGGATTGCAGTTTGACGAGTCAAAATCTCAGAATCCTTTTGCCTATTACACTGCTGCTATCACCAACAGCTTTACTAGAATTTTGAATATAGAAAAGAAAAATCAAAACATTCGTGATGATATCCTGGAGATGAATGGCCTGAATCCTTCGTGGACTAGGCAAAATTCTGGCAGAGCTAGTATGGAAGCCATGAGCGGTCCGGTTACAAGCACCTTAGACGAATGACCGTTCCTATAATATTTAATGGTGGAGCATATGGCACATATCTTGAATGGTGTTTGACCAATTTATGTCTGACTGATGATTTAATCATACCATTTACCCAGACGGGTAGTAGCCATAATTTTGATGGCAACCATTTAATGGATATTCAAGGATGGCGAGAATATCTAATAGAAGGAAGGCCTGAAAAGTTTATTAGATTACATCCTAAAATATTCAGAGACGACTTAATTTCATCCTGTTTAGATGAAATTTTACAATCAGTTGATAAAATAATTTTTCTCTATCCAGATGCCGACTCAGTAGTACTTAATCTGAATAACTGGATTTTTAAAATTCTAACCAATCCGTGGACATCCATATGGGAGAACCCTTCTAAATATTGTGTAGATCTAGAAAAATTATATAACAGTTGGCCAATCACTTCAGGAACACCCATTGAAAATATTGACCCATGGATTCAACGAGAATTTTTAAGTTTTTATCTTATGCCAGCATGGCAATCGCAGGTGGAATGGTATTTTCCCAATCAGTGGCAATCATCACAGTGTCGATATGTTTTTATAAAAGATCTACTACATAATTTTGAAAACACACTTACAGATCTAGTAGATTTTTTACAACTAGACATTGTCCGTCCTATTGCTACATTGTTGCCATATCATGAAGAAAATATCAAATTACAAAAATACGTCAATCAAGACACTATCTGTAATCAAATCATTGATGCAATTTTAACTGATAAATCCACAGCATGGGATCCTTTGCCTCTTCCCAGTGAATCTTATGTACAATGGAGATTGAGAGAATTAGGCTACGAAATCCGGTGTCACGGCCTTGACATATTCCCCACAACTAGTGTACAATTAAAAGAACTACTTTACAACCCATGAACTTATTCCGCAAAGCCGCAATCTTTACTGATATACATTTTGGACTCAAATCAAACAGCACTACTCACAATGAGGATTGTCTAAACTTTGTAAAGTGGGCTACTGCCAAGGCCAAGGCGGAAGGTTGCGAAACTTGCATGTTTCTTGGCGACTGGCACAACAATCGTGCTAGCTTAAATATTGTTACGTTACATTACAGCCTGCAGGCACTGGAGCACATGAATGCTAATTTTGATCGAGTGTTGTTTATTCCAGGCAATCATGACTTATATTATCGTGACAAGCGTGATATCCAAAGTGTAGAGTGGGCACGACATTTACCCAATGTGGAGATCTGTAACGATTGGTTCAGCAGTGGCGATGTTGTGATTGCTCCTTGGCTGTGTGGTGATGATCACAAACGCATACCCAAGCTAAAAGGCAAGTACATGTTTGGGCATTTTGAACTGCCTGGATACTTGATGAATGCCATGGTAGAGATGCCAGATCATGGCGAAGTTCGTCGAGAAGACTTCAACAATTTTGAACATGTGTTTACTGGACATTTTCACAAACGCCAGACCAAAAAGAATATCACTTATATTGGCAATGCATTTCCGCACAACTATGCAGATGCTGGCGACGATGAACGAGGGCTTACAATTTTGGAATGGGGGCAGGATCCTGTGTATCATGCCTGGCCTGACCAACCCAGATACCGTGTGCTAGGACTGGCCAACATCATTGACAATGCTGCTGGATTACTTGCACCCAGGATGCATGTTCGTGTAAACTTGGACATTGAAATTTCATATGAAGAAGCCAATTTTATCAAAGAAACATACATCAAGGACTACGGTCTAAGAGAAATGGCCTTAATACCTAACAAGAATAGTTCAGTAGACACAGATATGGCACCTGGTGAGATCAAGTTTGAATCAGTGGATCAGATAGTCACAGATCAGATTACCAACATTGAATCCGAGTTCTACGACAACAAACTGCTGCTGAAGATCTATCAAAATCTATGATATCGATAGAACAATTAAAGCAGGCACTTTCCAAGCAGTATGTTTTAAAATGTTTTGTTGATTTGGCAAATCTGTCTGTAACACCAACTGCTGCATATAAACAGTTTCAATCATGCTATCAAGAGGTGTTTGACAATAACGATCGATTGGTTTTTTATACTACTGATGTTATATCAAACAAATTGTTACAGCATTTGTATCAGGCTGCTGATCTAATTGATGTATCTAAATTTTTTGTGTTAATTTGCAGTCCGCATGATGTCCGTGAAGAAAATACATCTATAGATCCGATATTGTTTCAAACTTTAAAAATAGAATTTGAAGAGACTAGTAAATTACAAGATAATTTTTTTGTACCAAATACATTATGCCCATTGCCATGGCAGCACCTTGAAGTTTCAGCACAAGGCGAATTACGCCCGTGTTGTGTTTCTTCTCAAAACATTGGCAATGTTAATAATATTTCATTGAACAATGCGTTTTATAATGATAAAATGTCTATGTTACGTCAAAATTTTTTAGACGGCAACCGTCCCAGTGGGTGTAACCATTGTTGGAATATGGAAGATCGAGGATTAATTAGTAATAGAAAATATCATTTGAGTTTATTGAAAAAACAGTTGTTGACTGTTGACTTAGATTTGCCTACAATAAAAAGTTTAGATATCAAACCAGGCAATACATGCAATTTTAAATGTCGCATATGTGGGCCGCAGGCTAGTTCGCTGTTTGCAGAAGAATCAAAAAAGTTTAGTAATATCACTATAAAAACAGTCAACTGGGCCGAATCTGACTCTAAAACTATTGACGAAATTATAGAATTGTTACCCACGTTAACAAACATAGACATGTACGGTGGTGAACCATTTTTAATCAAACCTTTATTAAAATTAGCCGAATCAGCTGTTGCCCAAGGATCTGCTAAAAATATAAGATTGCATTACAACAGCAATGGATCAGTTTATCCAGAAAAGTTTGTTGATTACTGGAAAAAATTCAAACATGTGGATATACATTTCAGCATTGACAATATTGGTGCTCGTTTTGAACTCGAGCGTGGAGGATCATGGAACCAAGTTGATTCAAACATCAATCAACTGATCAATCTCAAATTGCCTAATATTAAAATTAGTATCATGCCCGCAATTAGTATAATGAATGTTTTTTATATCGATGAATTGTTGCAGTGGGCCAGTAAATTGTCACTTACGGTAAACCCGTTGTATATAACTGATCCAATTGGCTTTGACCTTAAACATCTCACTGCAGGTGCTAAGAATTTGATTGTTAACAAATTTCAAAACCATCCGTGGCCTGAGATGAAAAATATTTTAAACTATGTTAAATCAGCGCCAGATTCAGATGGTCAAGAATTTACAAAACTTTGTAAACATTTTGATCACTTACGAAATCAGAATTTTGCCGACTCTCATCCTGAGGTTGCAAAAGCCATGGGTTATGTGTATAATAAGACTTTATGATCCAAATTAAAAATCTTACTGTTAAAAACTTCATGAGTGTGGGCAATGCCACACAGGCTATTGACTTTGATCGATCTGACCTTACCTTGGTACTGGGTGAGAACTTGGACATGGGTGGTGACGGCAGTCGCAATGGTACCGGTAAGACCACAATCATCAATGCACTAAGCTATGCATTGTATGGTCAGGCATTATCAAACATCCGCAAAGACAATCTTGTGAACAAGACCAATGCCAAACACATGCTTGTGAGTTTAGACTTCAGTGTGAGTGGACAGAACTACAGAATTGAACGTGGGCGTAAACCCAACGTGCTCAGATTCTACGTCAACAACGAACACCAAGCAGCACAAGACGAAGCACAAGGTGACAGTCGAGAAACGCAAGAAGCTATAGAACGTGTGTTAGGTATGAGTCACGATATGTTTCAGCATATTGTTGCGCTAAACACTTATACAGCACCTTTCTTGAGTTTGAAAGCCAACGAACAACGTACAATCATTGAACAATTGCTGGGTATCACTTTATTAAGCGAACGTGCTGATCGTATCAAAGAACTCAATCGAGAAACCAAAGATTCTATCCAAACAGAAGAATTACGCATACGTGCGGTACAAGAAGCCAACAAACGCATTGAAGAACAAATTCAAAGTTTAGAAAAACGGCGAGTCATGTGGTTCCGCAAACAAACAGAAGATGTTGCTGCGTTAGCACAAGGCATTGCTGATCTTGAGCACATCAACATTGAAGCAGAGGTACAAGCACACAGAGATCTTGAAACATTTCATGTGCGTAAAAAGTCCATTGACGATGCTAATCGTTGGATACGACAAATTGATTCAGACGATACAAAATTACAAAAACAAAAAGTACAGATTGAAAAAGATCTCACGCAAATTGCCAGCCACAAGTGTTTTGCTTGCGGTACAGAAATACACGACAACAGTCTTGACACTGTAAAGGCACAGCGTGAAAAGACTCTACAAGAACTTGCATTGCAATTGTTGGCCAATGACTCGCAGAGTATAGAGCATCAGGATAAACTTAGAGAACTTGGTGTGTTAGGCACAGCACCCTCAGTGTTCTATGACAGTTTGGAACAGGCATTGAATCACAAAAACACTGTGGATACATTGAAAAAAGATCATGCCACAAGATCTGCAGAAACAGATCCGTACAGTGAACAAATCACAGACATGAACGACCAAGCCTTGCAGGTGGTATCATATGATACCTTGAACGAATTTACTCGAGTACAAGAACATCAAGAGTTTTTGCTCAAACTGTTGACCAGCAAAGATTCATTTGTGCGTAAAAAGATCATTGATCAGAACTTGAGCTATCTCAACAGCAGGCTCACACACTATCTTGATCGTATTGGCTTGCCGCATACTGTAAAGTTTCAAAACGATCTCACTGTGAGCATTGAAGAACTGGGCCGGGAACTAGACTTTGACAATTTAAGTCGTGGTGAGCGCAATCGATTGATCTTGAGTATGAGTTGGGCCTTCAGAGATGTGTGGGAAAGTTTGTATCAACCCATCAACATCTTGTTTATTGACGAGATGATCGATTCGGGATTGGACACACAAGGTGTAGAGAATGCATTGGCTTTACTGAAGAAGATGAGCCGTGAACGTCACAAAAGCATTTGGTTAGTCAGTCATAGAGATGAATTGACCAGTAGGGTAGAAAACATACTCAAAGTTATAAAAGAGAATGGATTTACCAGTTACAATACAGACATAGAAATTCAATAAATACAAAGATTATAATATGATAGATGTTCTAATAGTAACTGCACCATTTACATATACGCTTGGCCCATCTATGGCACCGGCATTGCTCAAATCATGCGTTAGCCAACAACAGATATCTGCACAAGCATGGGATCTATCAGCTGAGTTTAATTTTGAAAATCAATCTAACAAATACTATTCAGAAATTACTGCATGGATGCAACAGCCAGAGTTAAAAGTCTCTGTTGAGGCATTTGATTGGTATTCAAAATTGATAGATAGTTATGCAACAAAGATTATTGAAATTTTTCCAACTTGTTTAGCTATCAGTTGCTTGACTCAAAACAGTCAGAGATTTACTGAAGATCTATGTTATACTGTTAGATTAAAATCTGTTGATAAAATAAAAATCATCATTGGCGGCAACGGCATTGACATTATTCAATTTGAATACGGAAAAAAATGGCACGATTTGATGTTGGATTCAGGATTAGCTGACTGTGTGTTACTCGGCGAAGGCGATTATGCTTTGGCAAAAATTATAAAGAACAATTTGTCTGGTTTGATAATTGAACCACAGTTGAGCAACGAAATGCTAGAACAGTTACCTATTCCAGACTACTCAGATTATAACTTTGACTTGTATCCTAAAAACAAACGAAGTTATTGGAGGACTGATAAAACACAAGCAGCTGGACTGACATTTTCAATAACTGCCAGCAGAGGCTGTGTTCGAGACTGCTCGTTTTGTGACGTAGGAAAAATATGGGGTCGGTATAGATTTCGAAGTGGATCTACTGTGGCAAAAGAAATTATTGAACTTTATCGTAGACATTCTGTAACATTTTTTTCGTTTACAGATAGTCTAATGAACGGTGGGTTGAAACCATTTTACGAAATGAATCAAATACTGGCTAGTGATTTGCCTCGAGTTATTAACTACGAAGGGCAATTTATTGTTCGAAGCAAAAAAGATATGCCTGAACGATATTTCAAGTCTATGTATGATGCTGGCTGTGCTAATGTTTCAATTGGTCTTGAGAGTGGCAGTGAATCTGTACGTAATCACATGGGCAAGGGCAGCACTGATCAAGATATAGATTATACAACTGGTATGTTGATCAAATACGGTATTGAACAAAATTGGAATATAATTGCTGGCTATCCAACAGAGACTGATCAAGACTGGCAAAAAACTATTGACTTAATAAAATATTGGCACCCAAGAAGTAACGGTTTATTAAAAATAGATCCTATAGGAACTTTTTTAATGCTTCAGAATACACCAATGGTCAATACTCAGATGTATAAAGATCTAGGGATCAACACAGTTAATATTGAAGGGTATACTGAGTTTTCGTGGGTTAGCAAGTCTAATACCAAAAATACGTTTGATGTTCGGGTCAATCGATTTATTGAACTGTGTGAGTTAGCAAAATCTCTTCAAATGACCAGTGAGGATACTGATAATTTGAATCAAAAAATTTGGTTAGTAAAAACACAATTAGAATGGTATAAAAATCACAATGCAAAAAAAATATTCTCTATGTCTCAAAATTAAAGTAATGTGTTTGACTGACAAAAATCCAGAATTTTATGTACGATTAAACCAAATTGAGTTAGCTAATGAAAAAAACCAATTTAATGGATATCCAACATTTGGAGCAAACACTTTGGAAGTGATATTTTTAAACAAGTCTGAATTAGACACTAAGATTGACAAAGATGGTAAAATAATTGAAGATCTATCTGTTATTATAGATACATTGACTGTTGACGAGATTGACATCAGTAACAATTGTAAGCAGTATGGAATTTACACTACTCAAAACAATACTGTTGAAAACACTTATGGTTTTTTGCACAAAAACGGAGTCTTTTGTTATAATTTTATAACTCCAATTTTTTATCATTTGCGTAATAAAAATTTGATACACAATATAGAAATCCAGCACACATGAAAAAATACTATATTTTGTTGAGTTTAGAGAAAATAGTCGGATGTAGAAATTGCGTAGAATAAAAGTATTGCATTTAGAGCCCACGGATGTATGCCAAGCCGCATGTCCATTGTGTGCCAGAGAAACTGATCCTTTGTTTAATAAAAAACAACAACACCATCTCACAGTTCCACAAATACAGAAACATTTCAGTGATCGTGTAATATCCGGTCTTGACAAAGCATTCATGTGTGGTACTTACGGTGATCCTGCTGCTGCTAAAAACACTTTGGATATCTATCAATGGTTGCGTCATCTTAACCCAGACATCACATTGGGTATGAATACCAATGGTGCTATACAGAACACATTTTGGTGGCATGAATTAGGAAAGATATTTAACCAGCCACTCGATTATGTTGTGTTCAGCATTGACGGATTGGAAGATACCAACACTACATATCGGCGCGGAGTTGATTGGTCAAAACTTATGGCCAACGCTGATGCTTATATTTCTGCTGGAGGATCAGCACATTGGGACATGTTGGTGTATCGACACAATCAACATCAAGTAGAAGAATGCGAATCTTTGGCTCGAGCCATGGGCTTCTCTTGGTTCCGTGCAAAAGTTTCAAATCGTGGATTTACCAATACTTTACAGTCACCACTAAACTGGCAACCACCTATATCAGGTGTGGGTGCTATACGGTGTCATGTGCTGTCTGAAAAAAGTGCTTATATAGATGCACAAGGACGATTGAGTCCGTGTTGTTGGATTGGTGGATCACAATTTAATGTGATAGAAGATATACAGCAAGTAAAAGTGACTTGGAAAACTTTAACCCCCAACACAATCTGCCAAACAGCTTGTGGAACACATGATCTAAGAACCAATTTTAATAACCAATGGCGACGAGAAACACAACTACAATAATCACAAGATTTTTACAACAATCACCACAGGCAGCATAACTATATGACACAATTAACAAAACTGCAACATGACATGGCTATATCAAAACACCCCAGTGGAGACATTGCCCGAAACATGTGTGGGATTTGTTTATTTGATCACAAATAATCTATCTGGACGCAAATACATAGGCAAAAAACTGGCAAAGTTCTCAAAAACAACTTATCGAGTAATCAAACAAAAGAACGGCATCAAAAAGAAAAAACGGATACAAAGCAAGATTGATTCTGATTGGCAACAATATTATGGGTCCAGCGCAGAACTATCCGCAGACATTGAACAACTAGGCACTATCAATTTTACCAGAGAGATACTCTACTACTGTGCAAGCAAGAGTGAATGCTCATACATTGAGGCACGAGAGCAATTCAGTAGGCGAGTATTGGAATCACAAGATTATTACAACGGTCATATACAGGTAAGAGTACATGGCCGCCAAATTCTAAATCGAATATGACCAAACTTGTTTGGAATCGACAAAATTGGACTAGTACCATGAACTCCGAGTACTGGACAAATCCAAAAGAAGGGTTTGACAAGAACTGGCACGAACAGCAAAAACATAAACAAGAACAGTCAGACAAAGAAAAGCAGTTTTTAGGCATCCATGTAAATCACAAATTAGATCGTATCCAATTACAGTCAGGACCACACGCAGGCAAACTTATCTGTATCACTTGTAAAAATAAATTTCTTAAGTGGCTTCCAAGAGAAGCATTTTAATCTAACACCTAAGGTTGGCGGGCCAGTTTGTAATACCGCTGTGGAAAAACCGGGGAATAACCGGACACGTGACATATTGATGCACTCCCGTCAGTAGATCTGACTATCCTGAAAAATCGGAAGTGAGTCTGAGGGTAGAACCATACGCCCAACGCATTGATATAGTATGAATGTTAGCATACGAAAAACCGTGCTATAAAAACTTAGACACTAGGAACGAGGTCTAAGACGCTGTTGCCAGCGAGTCGATGTAGGTAGGGAAAGATCAGAGCCCATTAGCATCACGGTAAAAACACCTATTTCCAATGTCTTGGCTGTGACAACTCACATGAGGACAAAAGATGGAACCGTGCAAAACGGTTCCGTCTGACTAAAACAATCTACATGAAAACTTCTTAACAACATTGATGAGCGATAGCGAAATCAATAGACTTGCGTAGCAAGTCTTTTAATCATCCAAGTTATTATCTGGCCAATCTCTAAACAATGCATGTTGTATATTGCCTGACACAAACTGATTAAAGCTGCGATGTTTATCTTCGAGCTCACCTTTGAGTGGTGCTACTCGTTTGAATGCTGAGTCCATTTGTCCCATGTCACGAAACTCCATGATAATCATCCACTCAGGCATGTCTGCTATACTTCGGAAGCCCATCTTGCATCGGGTAATACGATACGTGACCATACGGTCTTCATTGACCAAATGATCAAAAAAACTTTTCATTCCGTTGACCCATTCAAGATCTGAGATATCGCCTTGTTTGTCTGCCCAAATTGTATATAAATCCATGTGTTACTCCAGTGGTCCTAATATTTCAAATCCGTCTATTTCTGACTTGTACAAGTGTGCTTGCTCTAGATACAAGTATTGGAATCCTTGCTGTTTGTAGATAGCACACTCTGTTTTCAATGTTTCTATTCCCATGCGTAGTTTTGGCTTGTGATAAGTCCATGCAAATTGGTCGCACAATGCATTGTGCGGATCAAATTTACGTATCAGGCTCCATGCTACCAGCTTTTTGGAATCATAATATCCAATCAAGTCAGCCATTGGGTCACAGTATCTAGAATGGAACATGGGCATTACACTAGAAAAATGTTTGTAAGTGCAATAAGTTTTGTAGATAGCATCTAACTTGGCCAACACATCGGGTTCTCGACTTGTGATGTACTGCCACTCTACAGCGGGTTCATAATTGGTCTTGCTAAGATCAATTCTTGCAAATTGATAAGTCATCTTGGGTCCTGACGATTTTCAAATAGTCCTTGCAAATAATCTTCTGGCCAAGAATGATAAAATCCTTTGTCAGCCATCTGTTTTGCTCGACGGTCAAGATCACTCAAACTTTGTACCAAACTCAATGCATACTTGCCTTGATTCATAATCACTCCGTTGACATCTTCAACATCTGCAGGATGATCTTCTAACACAATCAAGTCTGCTGCAAGTAAAAAGTCTTGATTGGCTGCTTGTAATCTAGGCGAAAAAATTTCACGAATCCATTCTGTAGGATCGTATGCATATATGATCACTTCGTATTGTTGCATGCCTAAGCTGGCACGTGATTCAAGATCAAAGTATGGTTCTTGACCAACAAATATGCCCACTGTTCCTCGAAGCCGTGCTTGCCGTGCAAACGGGCAAGGTGCCCAGTTGCCCAGTGCAGGGTGCGGTACTTCAACAAAAGTTTCTGACCATGCCAGTATGTCTCGTGTGACAGTGATAATATCCATTAGAAGAAAGGTAATCTGCTAGATTTAGTAGTTTCAAGATTTTCTTTGATTATCCCGCTGACCATAGTGCGTTCACGATAGCTCAAACTCAGTACATCATCATAGGACAAACCGCCGCGCATGTACCAACTCATTTTTAAACTTTGTTGTCGCAACTCGTCAGCCTCCTGTTCCATATCATCTACCATTTTTGAGATTTCTTCGGCGGTGGAATTCAGGAGGCGGGCTCGAAAAAACTTGTCATATCCAGTGTTACTGTTTGTTGATATTCATGCGAACATTTTCCACATTTGATGTCCAATGGTTTTAGTTCGCTAATTTTTCGCAAATTGATCACGTGATCACGGATGATGTTGAATAATTTTCGATCACAATTGAGTAAAAATTCATGTATGTAGTCTTGTTCGCTAACAATAGCACTAGGAGTGCGTATGCCAGAGATACTCCATTTTATTGCTTCAATTGTGAGTTCAGTGATACGTCGCATAGCATCGTTGAGTCGTTTGAGTTTTTCATCTTCAGACAAGTCCGAATCAGTTGCACTTCGTATCATTTGTTGTTCATCAAATTGTGATTGATTGCTTTTGTTTTGTTGTTCATAGCTGACTGGTGCAAATGCAATTTCTAAATCGCCATGCTGTAACGTTGATTCAAAGTCGGGCAATTTCAATTGATCCAACACATGTCGCAAATCTACAGCATAATCTTCAACAGTTTCGCAACTGGGGCAGGTGCTAGAAATTTCTAATTCATGTCCGTAACTGGCCAAACGTATAGCAACTAACATACTGTTAACGTCTGCTGCAGGTGCTGCCCAGGCATTTTTAACGTTGGGTATGCAGCTTTGTATCACACTGATCACTGCTTGCCCGTTGAACAACGCATCAGGAGTACGATAAGTTATTTCGTCAATGGCAGTCATTGGGTAAACTGGTATTTCACCGTTTTGAGGTATGTCAATGGTGCCAGCTGGCCAATATTTTCCTCCTGTGGGCAAACGCATGTAGATTGCTGGTTGCCGAAAATATTGTTTTAACGGGTTAGAAAATTGAGTCATAAATCACCTATAAATATACAATACTTATAGGTGTACAATACATGGCTGACTTAAATGACGAAGTAAATGCAATATCGGCGCAGTTGAGCAGACTCAACGGTGAATTTGACCGCTATGCTAATTTGACTGCTGGTGCTTCTTCAGCAACGCGGCAAAGAACAGAATCAGATTATCTACTTAAACAAGCTGCCCAAGGTGCAGGCCAAAGTTTGCAAACTTTGGCCAGATCAGTAGGATCATTCGCTGGTGCTGTGTACGAAGGACAGCTGGGCGTAGAATCTTTTAACAATTCGATAGGCCAAGTAGGTGGAGCAGTTGGTAAATTTATAGAGACACTGGCCCTGTTGATTCCTGGCGGGCTTGGAGTAAAAGCGTTGGGAGCGGCGGCGGTCACGGCTGTTGGCGCATTAACTGATTTAGCAAAAAAATCCAACCTACAGGCACAACAAGAATATGAAACATACAATAAACTAAGCGGCAGTGGTACCATTGCCAGCGAAGGCATGTCTGGGGTTGCAAACAGTGCAGCCAAGACCGGGTTGAGCATCAGCAAATTAGGCAACTACATCAACTTGGTCAACAGCAACAGTCAAGAATTGGCAATGTTTGGTAAAAGTGCGTTTGATGGTCGACGCAAATTTGATAATCTATCTCAGGCACTTGAAGGTGAAAGAGAAAAATTGTTTGCTCTGGGAATGACTCAAGACGAGATAAACGAAGGCATGATGGGTTACATCAGATTGCAAAATCTTTCTGGTAGATCTCAAAAAATGTCCACAGATGAATTGATCGACGGAACACGAAAATATCTCTACGAACAAGATGCATTGACTAAACTATTAGGAGTAAGTCGAAAAGAACAACAATCCATAAGAGAAGCAGCACTGAGCGAACAAAGATTTGGTGCCAAAATAGCTGCTATGAAAGCCAGTGGTGATGCCCAACAAATTGCGGCTGCTGAACAACTTGAACAACAAAATATAGCATTGGCAAAGGTATCTCCGGCGTTGGCACAAGGATTCCGTGATTTAACAACCGGAATGATGAATACAGAAGCAGCACAAAAAGCCAACACAAGTACACAAGGTCAAATTTTAACAGACATTCGTGATGTTACTTCGGGTGCTAAAAAAGGAATAGAAGGTGCATACAGCACATTAGGAGCTGCTGGCGAAACAGCCAAAAAATTCAACATGTCGTATCAAACTGGCGAAGGAGAAAAATTCTTAATACCTTTCAAAGAAGCTCAACTGGCACAACAGTACACTGACAGAAAAGCACTGGATGAGTTCAAACAAGTTCTTTTAGAACGAGACAAAACAGGCAAAGGTCCACCAGGTGCAAAACCCACTGATCCGTTGCTAGCATCGTATGCAGCATTGATCAAAGACAATCAAGACATCATGACCTTGTTGCAACAGACATTGCAAAGAATAGATGGCAAATTACTTGGTACGAATGTTGCTGGTGTGAAAGGACAAGTAGAACAATCACAAGACCTTGCAAATCTGGCTAAAAGTCTGTTGGTTCCTTTTGCAGCAGAAAAAGGCATCTACTTGCCTAAAAATGATCCAAATTTGGCACCCAAGCCTGCACCCAAGCCTGAATCACAACCAGCACCAGTGAATGAACCAACAACTGCTGAAAAAACAGCAAAAATTATTTCACTTGAAAAAGATCAGAAACGAGCATCAGATGCATACGACAATGCAAAAAAACGTCTTGAAGAGAAAAAATCAGCAGTGTCAGATGCTGAAAAACAATTTGCAGAGTTGAACCTGACCAACGGTGCAGAAAAAGATCTAATAGAAACAAATAAAAAATTAACTGAAGCACGTAAAGAAGAAAAAATTGCCACTGATGCTGCTAAAACAGCTCTTGATGCCAAAATTGATGCTGAAACAAAATTAAAAAAAGCTCGTGGCAACAAACCTGTTGCTCCTGCTGCTGAATCAGCCAAACCAGAAACAGCAAATTTAAGTGCTGATCAGATAGCAGCTCTTAAAAACGATCCTGACAAAGACAAGTCTACCGAAGTCAAACCCGAAACAGCTAAACTTAAACCATCTGTTAAAAACGAGTATTACGATTGGCTAAAAGAATTTCAGGCTAAATTTGGCACAAAAGATGCAGATAAAAAACTCAGTATGGCGTTTGAACCTGGCAAAGGAGAAAAATTTGCCGATGACGCTGCAATACAAAAATCAACTGCAACTGCTGCTAAAAAACAACTTGATTCTTTAAACGACGTAAATGGTAATTGGCAAGAACTAACAGACACAACTAACAAATTAATTGCAGCACATGATGAACAGGCAAAAATTGATGATAACACTACCGCAGTACAAAAATTAACTGTAACCGCAGCTAAACAGCAATTGGACTTGTTAAACGACACAAACGGCAGTTGGGCAGATTTAACTGGTGCAAATGAAAATTTAACTACATCATTCAATAAACAAGCAAACATCAACGACAATACTGCCATACAACAGTTAACAACTGCTGCCGAAAAGCAATTGGCAACAATGAACGAATCAACTGCTAGTCAGAAAGACATAACAGATGCAAATAAAAAATTAGTTGAAGCACGTAAAGAACAAGCAAAAATTGACGATGCTGCTGCCATACAAAAGTTAGTTGTAACTGCTGCCGAAAAGCAATTGGCAACAATGAACGAAACAACTGCTAGTCAAAAAGACGTAACAGATGCAAATAAAAAATTAGTTGAAGCACGTAAAGAACAAGCAAATATCAGCGACGCTGCTGCCATACAAAAGTTGGTTGTAACTGCTATTGAAAAACAATTGGCTTCTTTAAAAGAATCAACTGGCAATTTGAAAGAACTAACAGGTGCAGATAAAAATTTAATTGAAGCACGTAAAGAACAAGCAAATATTGGTGATATCACTGCCATACAAAAGTTGGTTGTAACTGCTATTGAAAAACAATTGGCTTCTCTAAGAGAATCATCAAGTAGCTGGGCAGATTTAACTGGTGCCAATAAAAATTTAACCACTTCATTCAATGAACAAGCAAATATTGGTGATATAACTGCTATACAAAAGTTGGTTGTAAATGCTGCCAAAAAGCAATTGGCAACAATGAACGAATCAACTGCTAGTCAGAAAGACGTAACCGGTGCCAATAAAAATTTAACCACTTCATTCAATGAACAAGCAAATATTGGTGATATTACTGCCATACAAAAGTTGGTTGTAAATGCTGCTGAAAAACAACTTGCATCGTTAACTGAAACAACTGGCAGCTGGGCAGATTTAACTGGCGCTAATAAAAACTTAACCACTTCATTCAATGAACAAGCAAATATTGGTGATATCACTGCTATACAAAAGTTGATTGTAACCGCTGCCGAAAAACAACTTGCATCGTTAACTGAAACAACTGGTAGTCTTAAAGACGTAACAAGTGCCAATGAAAAATTAATTGCATCACGTAACAAACAAGAAACTGTCAACGACAATGATGCAATACAAAAAATTAACAAAGCAAAATTAGTTGTAACTGCTGCTGAAAAGCAGTTGGCTTCGCTGACTGAAGCAACTGGCAGTTTAAAAGAATTGACAGATGCAAATGAAAACTTAGTTGCAGCACGTAATAACCAAGTTCTAGCAGAAAAAGAATTAGAAAAAACGCTCAAAGATAGAGTTGAAGCCGAAAACCAATTAACTGCTGACCAGAAAAAAGTCAAAATTAATAATCTGCAGCCAGAAGTCCTAGTAGGCAGCAAAGTATCGTATGAAAATCTGATTCAAGAACAAAAAACTGCAATAAACCATCTATTAGAAAGCATAGGAAAATTGCCTGCAATGGGCCAAACGTCCGACGATGTTCGGGGAAAAGTAGAATGGGAAAAACAACTTAAAAACGATATAAACACTCAGACACAACTGTTTGATGCCATCAACAATCAAGTCAAACTTGATCGTGAACAAAAAAATAAAACAAACAAAAACTCAAATGAATCAGTAGCGCCCAATGACCGCCGTATGAATGATGCAGCAGCATTGCAAGCTGATCAAATGGCTGCACTAGGCCCAAATAATAAAAATAGTTCAGGAGCGTCAGATCTAACAATTGATTCAGATGTGGCCACAATCAACAGCAAAGGCATGAATATCAAGTTAGATAACTCTGCAGATGTGGCCAGAATGCTGGCTGAAACTATGGCTACCAAAACAGATATTGAAAAGAAATATCAACCAGGTGCAGCAAACAGTTTTGAAAACAGCTTTAAAGATCTCAAAGACGGATTATCTAATCAAAATAATACCAATGAAATGCTGCTGGCAGCAATCCAAGAGTTGATCAGAGTACAAAAAACTGGTGTGGATTGGCAACAAAAAACCTATCAAGCAACAGCATAATGCGGTAAATAACATATCATGCCAGAAAAAACATCACAAGGCTCTTGGAAAAAATATTTCAAAGTAGCCGACACTTCCGGACAACTCAGCCCTATATCGGGCCGTAACCAATTTGGCCTAGACAACTACGGCAAAAACGACGGCACTGCTGTGCAAGCAGACTTTGTGTTTCGTAACTATGCCAGCCGCTTGCCCGAAGTGTATAGTGGTCATCCCAACAGAATTGAACGCTACAATCAATATGAAAACATGGACATGGACTCGGAAGTTAATGCATGTTTAGACATCATAGCTGAATTTAGCACACAGCCCAACAAGCAAAATGGCACACCGTTTGAAGTGGATTTCAAAGAAAAACCCACTGATCACGAGATCAGTATCATCAAGAAACAGCTACAGCAATGGGTCAAACTGAACAAGCTAGACCAACGCATATTCAAATTGTTCCGCAACACCATCAAATACGGGGATCAAATATTTGTACGTGATCCAGAAACATTTGAAATGATGTGGGTGGACATGAGCAAGCTGGCCCGTGTGATTGTGAACGAAAGCGAAGGCAAACGTCCCGAGCAGTATGTGATCCGTGACATCAATCCTAATTTTCAAAACATGAGTGTGGCAGCTAAAACCACAACAGACTACATGACCAACCCCACAACAGGCAGTGTGGGCGGATCTTCCAACTACACCATGCCCAACGGCGGCACTGGAGGTGGCGTGGGCAACAGCAGATTCATGCAGGCCATGAACGAAGTTTGTTTAGATGCCAAGCATGTGGTACACATGAGTTTGAACGAAGGCCTGGATGTTTTTTGGCCGTTTGGCAAAAGCATACTGGAACAGATCTACATGGTGTTCAAGCAAAAACAACTGCTGGAAGACTCCATCTTGATCTATCGTGTGCAACGTGCTCCTGAACGCAGGATCTTTAAAATTGACGTGGGCAATATGCCCAGTCACTTGGCCATGGCGTTTGTAGAACGGGTCAAAAACGAAATGCATCAGCGGCGTATTCCTACCATAACAGGTGGTGGAACCAACATGATGGATGCCAGTTATAACCCATTAAGTGTGGGCGAAGATTACTTTTTTCCTGTCACAGCAGACGGACGAGGCAGCAGTATTGACACTTTAGCTGGTGGTCAAAACTTGGGCGAAATTGACGATTTGAAGTATTTCAACAACAAAATGGCTCGTGGTCTACGTGTGCCCAGCAGCTATTTGCCCACTGGTCCTGACGACAGCGGCGCTACAATGAACGACGGAAAAGTGGGCACAGCCTTGATACAAGAGTATAGATTCAACCAATATTGCGAGCGTTTACAAGCATTAATTGTGCAAAAACTAGATGACGAATTCAAGATGTTTATGAAATGGCGTGGGTTTAACATAGACTCCAGCTTGTTTACTCTCAAGTTTAACCCACCACAAAATTTTGCCAGTTACCGTCAAAGCGAACTAGACAACACACGTATCAATGCATTCCAGAGTTTAGAGCCGCTGCCTTACATGAGCAAGCGATTTATGCTGGAACGTTTCTTGGGTCTAACCGAAGAAGAAATCAAAGAAAACGAAGAAATGTGGCGCGAAGAAAACGACACTGTGGAAGAAAAACCCGCCAGCGGACAAGATTTGCGTGGTGTGGGCATATCGCCATCGGGTATGGAAGCAGACATTGAAACAGGGCAAGACATTGCAGGAATGGAGCCTGCTGCTCCGGGCATGCCAGGTGTGACACCAGGCGCACCTATGCCAGCAAATCCAGCTGGTGCTGCACCAGGCGCCCCTGCATAAATATCTGTATGATACTCAATGAATTTTTTCACAAAGAGCCCGAAGCCTATCAGGATCTGAATCAGGACAACAGCCAGCCTCAACTGGGTGACCTGCGAAAAACTCATTTGACTTTGCGCCAGCTGAACAAGCTGCGCCGCATGAATGATATTCGTACTGTAGAGTACAAAGACAAATTGAAATTGGTGCGTCAGCAGTATGCACCAGCACCTGCACCACCACCGGGCATGTGATAGCTGGACGATCTGCAGATCCTGCAATTTATCGTCATTTTCAGCCCTTAAACACTATAGATTTCTCTCGCTGTGTAAATAACAGCACACTTTACCTATAGGAGTTTTCTTATGAACAGATTTGAACAATTGATTGAATACGTGATCAATGATGAAGAGCAAAAAGCTCAAGAGCTTTTCCATGATATTATTGTGGAAAAGAGCCGCCAGATTTATGAAAATATGATGGCTGAAGAACAAGAAGAAGAAATTGAAGAAGGGCTGATGGACGAAGTTGACTCTGAAGAAGAGTCTGACATGAACATGGAAGCTGAAGGCGACGATGAAATGGGCGGCGATGCTGCTGATGAGTTTATCAACGACGTCGAAGCTGACGACGGTGACGACATGGGCGGAGACGACATGGGCGGAGACGAGCCAGCCACCAAAGACGACATCATGAATGTAGAAGACAAACTGGACCAGTTGATGGCTGAGTTTGAAGACATGATGGGCGGTATGGGCGGCGGTGACGGCGACGGGTTTGGTCCTGAAGAAGGTGGCGACGCCATTGAAATGGACGACACCGGTGAAATGCAACCGGGCATGATGGAAGCAGTGACTCTCAAAGCAGCCCCAAAGCCAGTGACTAGTGAAGAAGGCGGCGTCAACAAGAAGTCTACAGTAGCTGCAAACGCAGGCGCAAAAGGCCCAATTGGCAACAGCGTGAAACCTGTACATGCCGGCGGCGAAATGGGCGGTCATCACGACACACCTGCTTACAGAAATACCACCAAAGACATGATTGGTCGTGTGGGTAATACACCTTCGCAGAGCACACAAAACCTCAAGCCAGCTAACAAGCCACACTTGGGTCAAGCTAGTGGTGTTAACACCAAGAGCCCAGTTGCACGTGGATAATTGATGAAATACCTAAGAGAACAATTGACTTTTACACAGGCCAACATCCAGGTTCTTGAAGAATCTGGACCAGATGGTACTGGAAAACATCTGTATCTCAAAGGTATTTGTATCGAAGGCAACAAACGCAACGCCAACGAGAGAATATATCCATTGCATGAAATCAACAAAGCAGTCAACACCATCAACACTCAAATACGCGAAGGCAATTCAGTATTAGGTGAAGTGGATCATCCAGAAGATCTAAAGATCAATCTGGATCGAGTTTGCCACAGTGTAGAAGGCATGTGGATGGACGGAACTGCTGGTTGTGGAAAATTAAAAATACTTCCAACACCAATGGGAGAATTGATCAAGACATTGCTAACATCCG
>Ga0209190_1000069_pt1 | contig 66145 bp, 72 predicted proteins | sample M_140205_XF_Meta_FD_187315 | JGI IMG/M metagenome (GOLD analysis project Ga0209190, IMG submission 187315) | Freshwater microbial communities from Lake Montjoie, Canada to study carbon cycling - M_140205_XF_MetaG (SPAdes) (version 2) | ecosystem: Environmental > Aquatic > Freshwater > Lake... | reverse complement strand
GCTTTGGTAACTATCGGTAGTTGGGCAGAGACCTTTGATACTGAGCGTAAGGAAACTAAGGGTGAAGCAAGTCTTTGGCTTGCTGCTAATGCTGTTACTAAGGGTTTACAATTCAAGGTTGCTAGTAGGGGTCGTAAGACCACACAAGCCAACCGTGTATGGGATAACCTTAGTGGTGGAGCGCAAGACGATACCCTTAAGGTATTCAAGCAAGCGTTGCAACTAGTCTAAGAGTCAGCTGCTATGCCATGTAGGGGGTACGGAGGGTATCCCCTACATGGTGCGGCTTCTACTTTATGTAAGTTATACTGCTACTTAAGGGACATCACTCCATATTTAGATGCTAGATATGGATAACTAATAAGGAGATACTATGCCTGACCTATGGAATATGCTATCACCTGTTGAGCAAGAAAAGCGTAAGACTTTACAAGCGTTGTATGAAGAGGATATGATTAACCTGTCATCAATGCGTTACTGGGATGAGTACAATCGTGCGCCTGATGAGGGCTACCCCGAACAACAGTTACTTGATACCTGTGTGGTACACTTAACACCTATCTACCAAGAGTGGATAGATACCATTGCCAAGAGTAGCAAGACTCCTGCTTGGGCTTACCCATTGTTTGCTGTTGGTGCGGGTAAGATGGCTGACATTACATTGCGTTGCCTAATGCTTGAGTGGTTTAACTCTAGCATATGGGATCGTAAGGTAGAAGGTAAGGTTGGTGTTATGCATAACCTACCATTACCATCTGCACAACACATGTCTCATGCTATCAGTAATATGGTTATTGAAATTGTTGCATATCAACAAGCCAAAGAAACCTTTAGAGATGATTGGAATAAACAATCACACTATCAGAAGTCTTGGACTACTAAGCGATGCCGTGCATTCGCTGAGAAGATGAGTCAGATTAACCGTAAGCAATTCACTAGGAAACAAAGAGAAGACTTTGGTCACCATATGCTACGCATTGCTGAGCTATCGTCTATTGTTGTGATGAAGAATCACCGCAAGCGTGTACATAATCGTTGGTATGAGCGTGTTGTTGTTGGTTTTACTGATGAAGTATTAGAAGAACTTAACAAGAGCCATGCTGATTTAATTGCTAGGGCATCTATGCTCTATCGACCTATGATTATACCACCTGTACCACATAGTGCTGATGCTAGTGGTGGTAATCTTATGCCGTGGATACGCAAGCCTGTAGTACAAAAGTTTAAAGATATCATATGGGATGAGACAGTAGTACAAAAGAACAGTACTCCTGGAGATCTCGTACTGCGTGGTATCAATGGACTGATGAATACCGAGTGGTCAATTAACGCCAAAGTGTTAATAGTGATGGTAGATATGTTCACCAATAACACTAGGCAAGCTAACCTACCCGCATATGACTTCAGTGCATTTGAATTTGGTGAGCCTTACCCTAAAGATGGGACTAAAGAAGAGCAATCTAAATGGTGTAGTAAGAGAGAGGAATCTTATTCGTTATGGTATAAAGAAGAGCGTAGCCGAGGTCGTATGTTAGTACGATTAAAGTTAGCTCAAGATTTAATCAAACAATTATTCTTCTATCATGTCTATACCTGTGACTTTCGTGGTCGTGCTTACACTACATGTGATCTATTATCACCGCAAGCATCTGACTTCGATAGGTCATTGATACACTTTGCTAAGCCTGTTAAGCAGACTCCGCAAGGTACTCGATGGTTAAAGATTCACTTGGCTAATCTGTTTGACCAAGATAAGGAATCGTTTGAGGATCGTATTAGGTGGGTAGATGCTAATCATGTTAACATAACTGAGACAGCAAAAGATCCTTATGATATGAGATCCTTTTGGGTTAGTGATAAGAAGAAGAAGAACCCATCGTTCCAACGATTGGCTGCTATCTTTGAGTTGTGTCGTACTGATGGTATGACTCAACTACCCATTCAAATAGATGGTTCATGTAATGGTGTTCAACATTGGGCTGCTCTGATGAAGGATGAATACTTAGCATACAAGGTTAATCTTACTGGAACTAAAGATCCACAAGACCTGTATGGCTTTGTTGCTGATACCATTACAGATACTATGAAGAATGATGTTGAGGATACTACTGCTGATGATGATACAAAAGCATGGGCTGTAAAGTTCCTTGATCACTGGAATAATAAGATACCTAGATCAGTACCCAAGAGGGCAGTAATGACTGATCCCTATGGTGTTACCTTCTATGGTATCAGAAGATATTGTAAGTCTGAGGGTCATTTAGATTGGGTTCCTAAAGAAGAATCTGCTGGTGCTGTAATGGAACTGGCTACTTATATTGACGGTGCTTTAAAGAATACACTAACTAAGGCTAACGAGGGTAAGGTATGGCTGAAGGAGATTGCTGATATCTCTAGCAATACTGGTAAGATTCTTGAGTGGACTACACCATGTGGATTCCATGTGGTGCATCAATACTTTGAGATCTTATCTCGTCGTTCAGTTGCCAAGTTATTTAATATGAAAGAGTTACACTTTGGTTCATCAGATGGTAAAACAATTGATAAGACTCAGGTTAATCTTGCTATCAGTCCTAACTACATTCATAGTTTAGATGCTAGTCATATGTGGGCAACTACAGTACGCTGTATGAATGCTGGTATGGAAGATTTTAGTATGGTGCATGATAGCTTTGGTTGTTACGCACCAATGATACCTATGCTTAAACAATTTACAAAGGAAGAGTTTTATGAAATGCACAAGGAACCGCTTCTCGAAACCCTCAAAGGTGAAGTCGAGAAACAAATCGGGATTACGCTACCTACACCGCCCCAAGGGGGATGTTTCAATGTATCATCCGTTCTTGAAGCAGATTATATCTTCCACTAAACCTGTTAAGATTACTTGGTTAGATGCTGAGACTATCGGTGATGGTGGTTGGCTTGAGTTAGAAGAGTGTATGAGAGAAATGTTAACACCATTACCAACTGTAATTAGTATTGGATATGTATTGTGTAGAAATAAACAATGCATTACCATTGCTGATACAGTTAGCAGTGACTGCGTTGGTGTAATAAACCGCATACCATTGGGAATGATTGTCTCAATTGAAAGGCTAAGCGTTAATGTCCGAAAGAAAAAGAAAAGGAAAGCGTAAGAATATATTATCTGTGCGTAGTGAAGCAGATATGGAAGCCGTACTATTAATGGTTGTCGAGATGGCTTTGTCAACTGATGTTGAACGAGTCATAAACATATGGTTCCCTACTGATGGTTTGTCTGATATCTTCTTAGAGAATTGCTTGATAGAATTTAAGTTAAGAAAAATAGAGATCGCTGGTAACAATATGAATATGAATTTATTCATTGATGATCTCGATACAAAGGAAACAAATGGCTAAGGTATTAGTAATTGGGGATACACATTTCCCCGCTGTTCATAAGGACTACTTTAATTTTGTTAGTGGTATCTATGCTAAATGGAAGTGTGATAAGGTAATCCATATTGGTGATGTTGTTGATCACCATAACATTTCATTCCATCAAAAGAATCCTGAGAATGAGAGTGCTATTGCTGAGTATGAAGCTGCACTTAAGTGTATTAAAAAGTGGTACAAAAAATTTCCAAGCATGAGCATATGTATTGGTAACCATGATGATCGTGTAAGTCGGCTTGCCGCTGATCGTGGTATACCAAGAATGTATATCAAACCATTTGCTGCGTTATACGCTACCCCAGGATGGACTTGGAAAGATAGTACGCTAGTAGATGGTGTGCTGTACACTCATGGTACTGGTGCGTCATCACAATACCCAGCGTTTAACTCTGCTAAGGTTAGTGCTTGCTCTACAGTACAAGGACATCATCATTCTATTGCTGGTATTAACTGGTTGAATGGTCCATCTCATCGTGTGTTTGGTATGAATGTAGGTAGTGGTGTTGACATCACACACCCAAGCATGTCATATGGTTCTTACTATGTTAAGAAACCAATGCTGTCTTGCGGAGTAGTGATTAATGGATATCCTTATCTTGAAACAATGAGTACAATGCCATGAGAAATACTATTAAAGAGTTAGAACATTTACTTAAGATACAACGAGCATTAACTAGAATAGGTTTAAATAAAAATACAGAATTAGAGAATAGAATTACTGATCTAACTAAACCAGCACAACCAATGGTCTTACCTAATAATTTTGGTAAGGCGTTCATGGGTTATGTTGAGTGCTTTGGTGGTAATTTACTAGCAATATATTGTAAGGATACTATTCTTGGTGTACTTCAAAAGAAAGACAAGATGTCTTATGAAGATGCTATGGAGTATTTTAATTATAATATAGCTGGGTCTTGGGTTGGAAATGGAACACCATTATATCTTGAGAGATGTAGCATGGATGCATTTATGGATATAGTTGAACAATGAATTAACCCCAATGGTTGGGGCTATAGATACGAAGTATCGTAAGAAAGGAGACACTATGGAAAGTAATATTATTGATGTAGAAGCTACGCCAGTTGAGACACCTCAACCAACGCAGCAGGTTCCACAAGTTAGTGGAGTCAGTGTAATCGAATACTTGTCAAACATTAGTTATGTATTGACAGGTATGGTTACAAATATTAACGAGCAAGTAACTCGTTTAATCGCAACAGGTAAACAACAGGAGAATGCAAATGGCAAAGACACGACTACCAGCAATGGTAACTGAGACGCTTGAAGTCAAGTGGTCTAACTTAAATAAGCCTGATGTTAACTTCGGTGTACACTCAGCTAATCATAACATTACAGTTGTGATTACACCTAAACTTCAAAAGCTTTTAACTGAGCTTACTAAGAAGTCTGGTGCTAAGAAGTTGAATGGTATGACTGAGAAGGATGATGTTAAGTATATTAAATTCAAGAGCAAGACTCATGTTGAATCAGCGGATGGTAAGTTCCCATGCGTTGATGCTGCGTCTAAGGAAACTGCTGCGGTTGCGTTTGGTGGCGATAAGGTAAGACTTAAGCTGCAACCAATGGTTCTTGATCGTGATAACTCATTAAGTCTTTATCTTAATGGCGTTCAGATTATTGAGAAGGGTGAGTATAAACCATCTTCTGGTTTTGAACCAGTAGAGGGTGGCTTTGATGGCTCTACCTTTGTCGAATCTAAACCAACCGTTACTAAAGAAAAGGTTGATGAGCTTATCGAGGAAGACATTCCGTTTTAATGGAGTGGACTTTCAACATATCCCCTGTAGCTGCTAGTCGCCCTAGAGTCAGCAAGTGGGGAGCTTATTACACAGGTCCTTATAAAGAGTTCAAAGAGAAAGCTTCAGAAGAAGTTTATAAAGTGTTGGGTACAGAGCGTGAGTTGATCACCAAGCCCATCGTTGTATCTTTAGAAATGTATATAAGACAACCTAAAAAAACAGAGTTGGAATACCCAAGAGGTGATGTCGATAACTATGTCAAGGCTGTATTCGATGCAATGAATGGTAAACTTTGGAAAGATGATTCCCAAATCTTTGCTATGTTTGCATCGAAGCAGTGGGCAGATCGCTCATCCGATGGTTACTTCACGCTGTCTATTAGTAATAAGATTAAGTAAAGACGAGCCATGTTTGGTGTAATTGGTAGCATTCCGTTTCACGGAGGTGGGAGTTCGAGTCTCCTAACTGGCTTTATAAGGAGTATAATATGAATCCTTGGATAGCATTTTTTCTTGGAGTAGTTGTGTGTCAGTTGGTATGGATTGGAGTTATGATATGGGACACGAGGAGATTAAAATGAGTATTGTAGAATATGTAGATCACATGGGTACAGATAATAGTGTGGTTGATGCAGCAAGGGTATCGTTTGATAAGGTATCGTTTGCTTATTCCGATTGGCAGAATGAAAAGTTAATTAGTTATCTCGCAGAACATAATCACTGGAGTCCTTTCTCTCATTGTTTTATTTCAATGAGATTCAAGGCTCCTGTTTTTATCGCACGACAACTAGCTAAACATCAGATAGGTTTTAGTTGGAACGAAGTATCAAGACGCTATGTCACATCTGACATATCGTTTTGGATACCTGAGTATCTTAGAGAGAATTGTGCTGATAAAAAACAAGGATCATCTCTTGATAAAGTTGTTGACAATGAAAAGTTAATGATACAATATCTAAAATTACAATTAGATTGCAAGGCTTTGTATGAAAAGATGATTGAGTCTGATGTGTGTGGTGAGCAAGCACGAATGATCCTGCCACAGTCTATGATGACTGAGTGGATATGGTCTGGCTCGTTGTATGCATGGTCACGCATGTACAAGCTGCGATCACACGATGGTGTGCAACTTGAGACATCTTTGTATGCTAAAGAAGTAGGAAAGATTTGTAAGGAACGGTTCCCTATATGTTGGAAATATCTGGAGATTCAATAATGATAAACCAAGACCTTAATGAGATGGCAACAAAACACTATGAAAATGTACGATACGAGATTTTGTGCGATGCCAAAGACCATATGCGTGTTTATCGTTATTGGAGTTATAGCATTGAAAAAAAGATGTTGCTTGATTTAGATACTCTAGAAAGGAAACACAATGACAACTGGTATTAAGAAGCAATGTCCTAAGTGTGCTTCTGTTGGCAATGACAACAAGTGTAATAACTTTGTTGAGTATGATGACCATTGGTATTGCTTTGCATGTAAACACTACGAGAAAAAAGGAGATCATACTGTGATCGAAAGAACTGAAGAGGTTAAGAATGTTGGTGTATTGAAACCAACTAAGGGTACTATTGTTGGATTAGAACACCGTAACATTGATCAGAAGACTTGCCGCTTGTATGGCTATGAGTCTGCTATCATCAATGGTAAAGAAGTAGAGATTGCTAATTACTATAACGGAACTGACTTAGTTGCTCAGCATCTCCGAGGTCCTGATAAGCAATTCTTTTGGAAGGGTGATACCAAGAAGCTTGAGTTGTTTGGTCAACACCTATGGCGTACTGGTGGTGGTAAGCGTGTCATCATTACTGAGGGTGAGATTGATTGCATGACCGTGAACCAACTGTTAGGTGGTACATGGGCAGTCGTTAGCTTACCTAATGGTGCATCATCCGCTGTAAAATCTATTAAAGAAAACCTTGACTTTGTTTGCTCATACCAAGAAGTTGTATTGTGTTTTGATAACGATACCCCAGGTCGTGATGCTGCTAAGGCTGTTGCTGATATCCTACCTCCTGGAAAATGTAAGATCGCTAAGCTTCCATACAAGGATGCTAATGAATGTCTTATGAATGCACAGGGCAAGGCTGTTGTCTCCGCTATATGGGAAGCACAACAGTATTCACCTGATGAAATCTTACACATTTCATCTATTGTTCGTGACTCAACTGATATCTCTAACACTAAGGTATACCCATTCCCATTTGATACACTATCAGAATATCTGATCGGTCAGCGTGGTGGTGAGATTACATTGTGGGCTTCTGGTACTGGCTCTGGCAAGTCTACGATCCTCCGTGAGTTGATCTTAAATCATCTTGAGGAAGGAAGATCAGTCGGTGCTATCATGCTTGAGGAGTCACCACAGGAGACTATGGATGACATGATCAGCTTGATCTTAAACAAACCTGTCCGTGCTATTATGGCGGGTAGGATGATGAACGATCTCCGTACTAAATTAGGTAAGCCTAAAATTAACATGGATTTTGTAAATGACTTTACCAATGAAGAGTATGCACAGGCTAGACAAAAGTTATCTGAGACTTCTTTCTATGTCTATGATCACCTTGGCAACAACGCCATGAGTAATCTATTAGCACGAATGGAGTTCATGGCTGTGTCATTAAAGGTTGATGTCATTGTACTTGATCACATTACGGCTGCTGCTGCTGGCTTGCTTGGTATTACCAACAAGGATGTGGATGGTGGTAACTCAGAGCGTATCATCATTGATACACTTATGAAAGAACTACGAGCCATCTCTGTTCGCACTGGTGTGCATGTTGATATCGTATCACAACTAAAGAAGACTGACAAAGCCTTTGAAGAGGGTGACCGTATCACATTACAAGATCTTAGAGGATCTGGTGCGTTGTCTTCAGTACCCAATACTGTTGTTGCTCTTGAACGAGATCGACAGAACGCAGATGATACCGTTGCTAATACAACAATCATTCGTGTACTTAAGAATAGGTTGACTGGTCGTGCTGGAATTGCTACTGCACTATACTATGATCGTAAGAATGGTAGACTCAAGGAGATTGGGTTTGCTATGGATGATGGTGGTTCTGTAGTCTTTAACAACGAGGATACAAATGCACAAGAAGTTTAATCATATCGTTACACTAACTTTTGATATCTTAACTAACTCAGAAGATCTTAAAGGTATGACTAAGATGGAATTAGTTAATGCTTTGAATAGAGTATACGATCCCAAGTGGATACTTGAAGACGGTGGTAAAAAGTTTATTGAGAAGTTAGCTATACAAGAAACAATTGAAATTAATAAATAGGAGTCTATATGAAACTTATTCTAGATGTTGAGTGCGATTCACTCAGTGAGATTTCTATTAGCGGTGATAAAATTATTAGAGAAGCCAAGACTATTTGGTGTGCTGTTGCGTATGATATTGAGACAGAAAAAGTATATAGATTTACTTACGAGAATATGCATGAGTTACCTGATCTAATGGACAAGGCTGACCTGTTGATAGGACACAACATCTTATTTGATCTTGCTATTATTGATAGACTGCTTCGTAAAACTAAGTGTCCTAACTATCGAGACAGCTTGATCATCAGTAGGCTAATGCACCCTGATGTAAACGAGCATCCTCTTGGTGGCAATAGCTTGGAGATGTGGGGCAAGTTCCTTAAGAACCCTAAGATTGAATACAAGGGTGGCTGGGATCATTACTCACAAGAGATGCTTACTTACTGTGAGCAAGATGTCATGCTTAGTGCTGCTGTTTACAAGTATCAACTAGCGTGGTGTGCTGCACACGAGAACATCTTACCACCCGCTGTCATTAAACTAGAACACTTAGTATCAAAGATACTTGCTGAGCAAACTGATAATGGATTTAACTATGACTATCACAATGGAGATATTTTATATGGTACATTACTATTACACAAAGTTAGTATTGAAGATGAGATGCGTGTTGTATTCCCTGATATTGTGCATGAGCGGGTATCGGAAAAGACGGGTAAACCGCTAAAGACTAAGGTCGAGATCTTTAACCCAGGATCACGCACACAGATTGCTAGTAGACTGAAAGATAAATATAATTGGACACCACCCACAACCGATAAGGGTAACCCAAAGGTTGATGAGGCTGTGCTTGCTGATCTAAACTATCCCGAAGCTAAGAAGTTAGTAGAGTATTTTAACTACATAAAACTTATGGGCATGGTTCTTGATTGGAATACAAGAGCCAACCTAACTAGGGATGGGCATATACATGGATCAGTTAACGCACAAGGTGCTGCTACTGGTAGATGTACACACTCCCAACCTAACATGGCACAGGTAAGCAAGGATAAAGAAGCAAGAAAGTTATGGATACCTGATACTAATTGTGTGCTTGTCGGTGCTGATCTTAAGGGATTGGAACTAAGAATGCTTGCACACTTTATGGCTAAGTATGATGGTGGTAAGTATGGTGAGAAGATCCTAACGGATGACATTCACACATACAATCAAAAAGCTGCTGGTCTACCTGATAGAGACGCAGCTAAGACATTCATCTATGCGTACTGCTATGGTGCTGGTGATAAGAAGTTAGGTACAATCGTTGGTGGCAGTAGTGCCGCTGGTAAAACAATACGCACAAAGTTTCAGAAAGAAATTCCTGCGTTAGAAAAGGTTCATCAAGATGTCAAGTTTTCTGTCGCAAAAACTAAAGGTGTTAAACTATTGGATGGAAGGATTGTTCCTGTACGGTCTGAACATGCCGCTCTTAATACATTGTTACAAGGATCTGGGGCAGTACTATCTAAACTATGGATGTGTATTGCAAACAGGAACCTAAAGAAAATATATGGAACAACTGTTAAACAAGTGGCATACATACATGATGAATTACAATTCACTTGTCCACCTGAGATTGCAGATGCAGTTGGTAAGGTTATTACTGATGCTGCTACTGATGCTGGCGTAAGGTTGGGGCTAAAGATAAGAGTCGATGCGGGCTATTCCGTAGGAAAGAACTGGAGCGAAACACATTGAAAACAGATATCTATATTGCGTTCTATGATAATAGAAAGAGGTGTGGTTATATACACAGACTCGTACAAATTTGTACTTGGTCTAACATAAGCCACATAGCTTTAATATTTGATATGGGATTTACTAAGTTAACTCCAATGGTATTGTCTGGTATTAAACCAAGACTAATGACAGAAGATAGTTTGAACTCTCAATCTAAATGTTTATATAAAAAATATGTTGGGTCTTGTGATATGAATATAGAAAGTATTAAAAGTATATGTGATAACCATAGGGAAGTATCTGTATTACAAGAACTATTTTCTTTTACTATTGGCTGGATGTTTGGTTTCAAATCAAGTAGTTGTTGTACACTCGCTGTTGATTTTATGAATACAAAAATGAATTACAATTTAAAAAATAGAAGTAACCCTAAGAAACTAATGAAGGAGATTCGATATGATTGTTATTATGATTTCTGGACAAGCTAGAGTAGGTAAGACAACGCTGTCTAATTTCATAGCAGAGTATTGTGTACACAACAACCTAACACCAAAGATTATTCCTTTTGCTCTTAGTATAAAGAAGCAAGCTGCAATTGAGGGGTATACTAAAGATTCAAATCAAGAAGAGTATCGTTCATTCTGTCAGCATCTTGGTCAGGGTATGCGTGATATTAATTCAAACCACTGGGTAAACGAGTGGGAGAAATTAGTTAGTGCTGTCTACGATGAAGAGGTTAAGTTATTAAATGAACAGCCTGAGTTTTATAAAGAGCGTGTTGTTCTTGTAGATGATTGTAGATATCTAAATGAATTAGAGATTGGTAAAAAGTACAAAGCTATTGATATATTTATCTCAGCTGGTACTAGAAAATTAGAAGAGCATGATGCTGAGTGGCGCAAGCACCGTAGTGAAGAGCTTGCTTATTCTATTGATAGACAAAGATCTAAATTAATTGATAGGTTTTATTACCATATTTACAATGAAAATACTATTGAAGACTTTAAGAAGTTTTGTACTAGACAAATACCCACATGGTTAGGTCTTGTTGCTGACAATAACAAAGCAAACTGTAACTGTGAGTTATGTAGGGCTGATAGAGAGAACCGTCACCCAAATAATAATACTGTACTAGAGGAAACTCTAGATTATTTAATGGATAAACTTCCAGAAGATTGGTTTAACCTTGGAAAGAAAGAAGATAAAGATGATAAAGATCCCAACTAAAGCTGTGCTTGATGGAGATATCTTAGCGTATCGTATTGCGTTTAGAGCTGATACTGATGGTGTTGATGGCATCCAAGACTGGGTACAGGATGACCTTACTAAATGGACACCAGCAGGAGTGACTGATGTTACTGTGGCTTTCTCATGCTCTCGCAAGGATAACTATAGACGGACTGTTCTTGAGTCTTACAAAGCTCATCGTGATGTAAGTAGACAAGCACCTGAGAGTTTGCCTATGGTTATCCAATGTATTAAGGATGTACTACCTCATTGTACAGGTATCTGTATCGAGGCTGATGACATCATGGGTGTTAAGGCATCACAGGCTGACCGAGATACTATTGCGGTTACCATAGACAAAGACTTAAGATCAGTTCCAGGATGGCATTGGAACCCTGATAAGGAAGAGTCGCCTGTTATGTTGACTGAGCAGGAAGCTGACCGTAACTTCCACATGCAATGGCTGACTGGTGATACAACCGATAACATTGGTGGTATCTGGAAGATGGGTGCTGTTAAAGCTAATAAGTTATTGGACTCTACTACACCTACTAACTGGACTGCCGCTGTCATGGCTGCTTATGAGACTATACTTAACAAAGATAAGGAACACTATGATATAACCTATGCCCTACAGATGGCTAGGTGTGTCAGAATCCTTAGGGCTGGTGAGGTTAAGTTTGTTATGAAGGCTGGTTTAATTGTAAATAATAAGGTTATTCTCTGGACTCCCCATTGTTGGGGCTAAGAGATACCGTAAGAAAGAGGTTGGATATGGTTATGTTTGATAAACTATTAAAATTTATGGGTAAGAAGGATAAGGTTAAGGTGGTTACTGAGTATATTAACCCCAATATTATTAATGTTGTGGCTGAACATTTACCAGAAGCTATTAATAAATGCAACACTATCTTTAATTTAAAGGTTAGTTTAAATGCAATGCTATTAATTAAAGGTGAGGAGTCTGCTATACTATCAACTAATACTTGTATTAAGATCCCACAAAATTGCTGTGGTATAGTAACACTAAAGACTGATGGTTTAATTATACCGTCTGGCTTTGTAGTGATTACTCCAGATCATACTACTGATATTAAGATTCCTGTTAAGAATATGTCACAACAAAAGCGTGTGTCAGTATATAATAACCAAGTTATTGCTGAGTTATTTATTATTAATTTATATACGCCAGAGTTTGTTAGAGTTAAACGATTGAATGAGGTTACAAAGTAATGGATACATTTCAAAATTTCATAGCGTTAAGTCGCTATAGTCGGTGGATTGAAGATAAGAATAGACGAGAAACTTGGGAAGAAACAGTAGACAGATGGTGGAATTACTTTACTATTAGGACACCATTGCTCCTTTCAAGACCTGATATTAAGGATGCGATCTTAAATCTTGAGGTATTGCCCAGTATGCGTGGTCTTATGACCGCTGGTCCAGCCTTGGATAAAGACCATACTGCCCTGTATAACTGTGCCTACCTTGAGATTGACTCAGTAGATTCATTCAGTAACCTCATGTATATCCTTATGTGTGGTACTGGTGTAGGCTACTCAGTTGAACACCGATGTGTAGACCAACTACCTAAGGTATCAACCATAACAAAAGATTTTAATACTGTATATCAAGTAGAAGATTCAAGAGAAGGCTGGGCTAATGCCCTGTATTCCATGATGACTTCTTTATACAACGGTAAGCATTATAAATGGGATGTAAGTAAGGTTCGCTTATCGGGTGAGAAGCTTAAGACCTTTGGTGGTCGTGCTAGTGGACCAGCTCCACTTGAAGACACCTTTAAATTCATAGTACAAACTATGACTAATGCTCAGGGTCGTAAGCTTACAGCACTTGAGTGCCATGATATCTGTTGCAAGATTGCACAGTCTGTCATCGTCGGTGGTGTACGCAGATCGGCTATGATCTCTTTGTCGGATCTATCTGACCGAGAGATGGCTAAGTGTAAGAGCGGGTCTTGGTGGGGATCTAGCGGTCATAGAGCCTTAGCTAATAACTCAGCTATCTACCAATCAAAACCACCAATGGGACAATTCCTTGAGGAGTGGTCAGAGTTATACAACTCTCACTCAGGTGAGCGTGGTATCTGTAACCGTAAGGCTATGCGTGACTTGGCTGTCAAGTCTGGTCGTAGTGCAGACTATGAGTATGGTACTAATCCCTGCTCAGAGATCATCCTACGCCCTAATCAATTCTGTAATCTAAGTACGGTTGTCCTTAAAGAAACCGATAACCTTAAAGATATCCGTCGTAAGATTGAACAAGCAACTATCATTGGTACTATTCAAAGTACCTTTACAAACTTTACATACCTACCTAAGGTATGGAAAGACAACTGTAATGAGGAACGATTGCTTGGTGTATCTATGACTGGTATCTATGACAACGCCTTAATGAGTGGTAAGTCTGGTCTTGGTAAGTTACAACAAGCGTTGGACTATCTCCAAGAAGTATCCACACAAACCAATCACACATGGGCTGCTAAGTTAAACATTCCTAATAGCAAGTCTATTACATGTATTAAGCCTGAGGGTACAACCTCTTGCTTGGCAAATTCAGCTAGTGGCTTGCATCCTCGCTATGCTCCGTTCTATCTTCGTCGTGTACGCATTGACAAGAAAGATCCCATCTATTCCTTTATGAAGGATCAAGGTGTATCTAGTGAAGACTGTGTAATGAATCCAGATGCGACTGGTATCTTTACCTTCCCACAGAAGAGCAGTAGTGGTGCTATTACTCAAGATAAGTTAATGGCTATGGATCATCTTAAGTTATGGGAAACATATCAAGATCATTACTGTCATCATAAACCATCTATCACAGTATCATATGATGACACTGATTTCTTATCAGTAGGTCAATGGGTATACGAAAACTTTGATAAGATTTCTGGTATATCTTTCTTGCCTAAGTCTGATCATGTGTATACTCAAGCACCGTTTGAAGCTGTAGATGCACGAACATACAATCTATTTCCTAAGGTGGAGGTTGATTGGAGTTTGTTAGAGAAGTATGAACTAGTAGATTCAACTAAGAGTTCTCATGCTTTGGCGTGTACTGCTGGTGCTTGCGAGATTGTAGATCTATCTTAAGGAGATATGATATGTATTCAAAAGAACAAATTGATTTGAGATTAAAGATTGGTGCATCTATTTCATCTGCTGAGATGGTGATTATTATTAAATCCATGATGCAAACTATTAACGAATTGGAATTAAAGTACAATGAATTATCCAAGAATAGAGGAGTCGCTGCTGCTCCTGTTAGAGAAGTTGTACAAGCAACTCCCATACGACCCCAAGTTAAGCAGTGACGATTTTACTAGGGATGCTGCCTTTGCCGCTGGTCAAGTTGATGTTGTAAATAAACTAAGAATGATTTATGAAAAGCAACAGAAGGAGAAGTTAAATGGCTAGTTATTTAGACGGTCTTTTACAAAAAGCAAATCAAATTTTAATTGCTAATAGTAAAAGAGCATCGAATCAATCTCAACTTGATTACCAACAACCAATAACAAACACAACAAGACGAACAGTACAAGGTATGGAAACTAATAATAGATCTCAGCAAACACAAAGATCTAGTTTACAATCCGTATATAAACAAGCTAAAGCTTATGATCCGTTTGCTGTTGTTAATAAGACAAAAGAAGAACTACAAAAACCACTTACATACTTAAATGATATACTTATTAAAGCAACTCCAGTTGCTAGTACAGAAACTACATGGAATAAAAAATGGCGTAAACCAAAAGATGGTGAAACAGGTAAACAAAAAGTATATACTACAAAAACTACATACACCACAGACCCAACTGGTGACACCGTTAATAAAGAAATGCTACAGGGTTTAGTTGATGAGCAAACTAAATACTTAGGTAAAGACTTTGCTAATATAGATACTAAAACCTTGGCAGCTGCTGATTGGACAGGCTTTCGTAATTTAGAAGGAGATGTAGTTAAGTATAATTCTCTTAGAGATAGTTATGTTGCTAAAGAAAAAAAAACCAAAGTAGATACGGATTGGATTAAACAATACGATACTCTATTGGCTGACACATATAAAGCAATAAGCGCAGAGGTTCCTAAGATATTAACAAGCGCAAGAAGTTCTTATGATACTATAGCAAAAACAAGAGATACTACTTTAGCTGCTATTGAATCATTACTACCATCTGATAAACAAGATAGAAAAAAAACAATGGATGTTTCATCTGAAGATCCAAGATCTCAGATTGCAAACCGAGTGAAACTTGTAAGTAATTATGCAACTAAAAAACCAACGCCAGTCTTTGAATCAAGACCAATATAAGGAGAATTACTATGGGTGGAGGACCTACAATATCGGGTGGAATGACTAAAGATGAGTATGATGCTGCATTAGCAGAACAAAGAGACTATGCAACTAAAGCTGAATCAGCTAGAGATGAAAAGTTAGCTGAGTATGAAAAAAATAGAATAGCATCTGAAAAAGATTTAATTCAAGCTCAAAAAAATGCTGAGTTAGCTAAGGTAACAGCACAACAAGATGCCGAGCAAATGACAGCAGCAGAAGCTGAAGCGGCAGCAAACGCTGCGTCTAGTGGTGCATCAGATACACTTAGCTCTAATTTTTATGATGCGCTATATACTGGTGTCAATGGAAGTAATGGCGAACGACCAAAGTAAGGAATTAAATGCACGAACAAACATTAGAAGAACGATTTAGATTGTTGGATGGTAGACGACAGTACCGAATTGATCTTGCAAGAAGATGTTCAAGTCTTACTATTCCTTCTGTACTACCACCACTTAACTGGACTGATGGCATGGCATTGACACAACCATTCTCATCTATTGCTAGTCGTGGTGTCACGGCTATGGCAAGTAGAATGTTGTCGGCATTGATGCCGCTAAACGACTCACCATTCTTTAGGTTTGGTTTAAAGAATGGAGCAGAAGCTACGCCTGAGATCAAAGCATATTTAGAAACACTATCGTATCAGGTATTTAATAAGGTTGTTTCTCAAAACTTAAGAGAAACAATCTTCCAAGCATTACAACATTTAATTATTGTTGGTGATGTAATGGTTATTATGGATGATGACTTTTCTTTTAGAAATATTAGAACAGATCAATATGTTGTACAAAGAAATGTACAAGGTAAGGTAATTGAAACTATCCATTTAGAATATGAACCATGTAAAGATGGTGATGATGATTACGCAACATCTTCTGCTGGTACTGGTATTAAACAAGGATATGATGTTATCTATTGCCAATATAAACTAAATGAAAAAAAGAATACATGGTCTAGTACAAAAGAAAATGATGAGGGTGAGGTTATTGACACTGGTGAGTATGTAGTATCTCCTCTCATTCCTTTGCGTTGGTATGGTATCATGGGTGAAAACTATGGTCGATCACATTGCGAAGATATCTTAGGAGATCTAATGTCTCTTGAGAACTATACGCAATCTCATATCGAAGGTATGGCAGCGTCATCCACATTCTGGATTGGTGTTGATCCTGCTGGTATGACTGAGTTAGATGATATCTCGTCTGCTAGTAACGGTACATTTATCCCAGCTAGACAAGCAGATATCTTCTGTATTAGTCCAGCACAGACTTTGAACCCACAAGTAGCATCTACTGCTAACGCAGTTGCTGAGATGCGCCGTGAGGTTGCTGATGCGTTCTTAATGACAAGAGCTGCTATCCCATCGGGTGATAGAGTCACAGCCACAGCCATTCGTATGATTGGTTCTGAGCTTGAGACCGTGTTAGGCGGTGCGTTCTCTGCTATTGCAAGAGATCTAATGGAACCTATTATCAAAAGAACTATCTTTATCATGTTGAACAACGGTGATATGGATGAGGGCATGTATGCTCAGTTCTTTGATAAGGATGGTACGCTACAGACTGAGATCATCACTGGTCTACAGGCTTTATCACGGGATTCTGATCTTCAGAAGCTCATGCAAATGGGTGAGATGGTTCGTAACTTACCACCACAGGCATTACAAACATTTAAGTGGGACTCTTATGCTACGGCATTGATCTCATCACTTGGGTTTGATGCTCGTATGTGGGTTAAGTCTGCTGAACAAGTAGCCCAAGAACAACAACAACAGCAACAACAAGCTATGCAAATGCAAATGCAACAGAAAGCTGGTGGTGCTGTTACTGATGGTGTTGTTAATACAGCAACACAAGCAGCACAGCAGGATATCCAACAGACTGGTGGTCAGAATATTGGCGCAATGATGCAACAATTAGGCATTGACCCATCACAATTAGGTATGGGGCAACAAGGTATGCAACAACAACCTACACAACAAGGTATGTGATATGAGAAAACCATTAAACAAAGCTAAGATGTCATGCAATAGCCCACAGAAATCTCCAAACCCAGCTAAGAAACGAGTTGTTAAAGCTTGTTCTAATGGGACTGAAAAGATTATTCACTATGGTGCTACTGGTTATGGTAATAATTACTCAGCGGCTGCTAGAAAATCCTTTAATGCTAGGCACAACTGCGCTAATGCTAAGGATAAACTAACTGCAAAGTATTGGGCGTGTAAAGATCTTTGGGGTGGTCCAGGAAAATCTAAGACAAGTTGTCCTAAAAATAGAAAGTGTAAATAACAATGCATAAATGTAAATGCTCTCACTCAAAAGACACTAAGAAGCAACCAGCAAAGACGGCTAAGTATGCGAAGAAAAAGAAAAAGTAAGTTTATTATTAACAACATTGATTTTATTAAGGCATGTCGCAGAATGCGTATGCGTTATTCCAAACTATTAAAAAGATTAAAGGATATATTATGATTAGAACATCAACATACGCTACACAAAAGTACGCCCTCAGCGATACTTATTTACTATCACCAACAACTAATATTACTCGTTGTGGTCAATCAGGTTCTCCAGCAACTGTTACTATTTTATCAGCTTTACCAGTATCAACTACTAATTCTAGAACCATTTCTTTAAACGGTAGCCCAAATATTAAGTTTTCTTTTTGGTTTGGTCAAGCACTTGTTGCTGGTGAAGTTGTAAGAATAAATGGTTGGTCTAAAACAACAGATAATAAATATGTCCCATCACTATTATATAGGGGGACAATAACAGAACTTAGTACTGGAACAGCGTCTACTATTAACAGTGTAAATACGATGAAACCAGTTATTACCATGCTTCCAAGTGTGACTCTTGGCGCATCCTTTCAACCAGTAATTACAACAGCATCAACAGTAAACCCTATTCCATATAGTTATATGCCAGGAAGTGGGACCTCACCAGCATCTTTAATTCTTAATACATTTGGCTTTACTAATCTTACAGTAGAGTTTAGCGCAACTAACGCAGATACAGATGATAGTAAAAATTATAATGCCTATGTTACTGAGTTTTAAGGAGCCGCTAAATGTCTAATGTATTTACAGCATCCGTTAATAATCAGAAACAATTCATATTACCAGTAACTAATTTATTACCAAAAAATTCTGGTGGTGGTGCTTTAGCTAATTCATCTACATCACAAGCATGGACAAAAATAATTATACCAGAAGCAGTTAAACAATTTGATTATGATTATATTTCATTTTCTGCTTTAACGAATGCAGTTGCTAATGATATAGGTGTATGTGTTGTTAATATTGAGTATCAATTACCAGCTGCAATGGCTGATATGATTGAAATGCTGCCAAATAATGCAGATGTAACCCTAACAGATAGTATATATAAAGTAGAAATTAGAACTATAAATGGAATGCTATTGCCTATTGATTTAAAAAGTATATACGCTATATCTTTACCGTCTTCTGGCTACACAGCATATGCTACCGTTACAAATATTACTTTGTGGAAAACATTCTTTACAAGTGATGCTAACAATAGCAAAACATTTTTAAAAGATGGTTTACTTTATCAGGGTGTTAATCAAAACAACCCAGTTGGATAACTAATAACCTTAAGGAGATACTTTATAATGATTGACGAAACAAATGAGACTCAGACTTTTGAATATCAACAACCAGTGCCAACAAGCGAGGCTGATATTCAAGTACAACAAACTGAACAATCTCCAACCGCTACCCCAGATGCAATGCAAGTTGCTAGGGAACACCAAGCTTTTGAAGCATATGTTAAGAATCAGGGTTTAGAAATCCCTAGTAATTTTAAAGATACTTCAGCTTGGTTTAATTCTTTAAAGAATGCACAGGGCGAATACACTAAGGCACGGCAAGAAGTTGCTGAGCTTAAGAAGGCTTATGGTCAAGTAGATGGTGGTGCTAATCCAACATATGTACCAGAGCCAACTAAAGAAGTTGTTGCTATTACTAAGGTTCCAGAAGAACTACGCATTCCTAATGCGCCACCAGAGGTTGCTAAGACTAATGAGCCAGTAAACGAACCTAAGTTTACTGATGATGATTGGTCTAAGTGGTCTATGGAAGTTGCGGTTAGCAATGATCTATCAGAAGAAACTAAGTCAGAGATTAAAACTAAGACTGGATTCTCTGATAAGATGATTGGTGATTACATGGAAGGTCAGAAGGCACGATCAAGAGAAGCCTTTGGTAAGGCTGCTGACATTGTTGGCAGTAAAGATAAGTTGCATCAGATCTTCTCATGGGCTGCTAAGACGATGACTGTACAACAACAAGCAGAGATCAACGCCACACTTGCTAGTCCAAGTTGGGAAGTTGCATTGCTTGGTCTTGCTACAAAGTATGATCGTACTAGTGCCACTACTGACAAGAATAAGGAAATGGCATCAACAAGAACACAAGTAGCTGGTTCTCAGACACCTCAGGGAACAGCTGCATACAAAACAAAGCGTGAGTTCTACGCAGACAGAGGAAACCCAAGGTACAATTCTGAACCTAAGTTTCGTTTGGCTGTAGAACAACGAATGCTTAAGACGGATTTTAACCGTCTGACAAACTAAGTCAAACTAACCAACACAAACCCCCTACTTCGGTAGTAATGGGTGGTATAGTTAGTGAGACAACACAAGAAGACTCCTTTGGAACAATCTAATATTGTGTGTAGTTTCTATCGTTTACTTTTTTAATGTTACTACACTTTTATAGGAGATACTAATATGGCTACTATTGATAATTTAGCTGCAACTGATATGGTTATGAGAACTTCTCTTACTGCAAACACCTCAGGTGGTGTTGCTGGCGTTAATAAACTCTGGCTTCCATTGTGGAGCGGAGAGGTAATTCATGCATACGATCAAGTCAATATGTTTGAATCAATGATTACAACCAAGCCACTTACTGGTGGTTATAGTTGGGAGTTCCCAATTACTGGAACTGTTCAAGCAGCAGCGTCTTGGGATGCTGGACAGGAATTGGGTGGTGGTACTTCTGGTAGTAATACTATGAAGATTCAACTTGATAAACGACCATTAGCCACATATTTTGAATGCGATAATGTTGATTTATTGATTACCCAATGGGATTATCGTTCTGAGCTTGCTCGTCAAGCTGGTCTTCAACTTGCTAATATTCGTGATAAGCAAATTGCAGCTGCTATTTATGCTGCATGTATTTGTTCACCACTTGGCTTTAGTCATATAGCTGCTTCTGGCAGTAATGCTGATCCTCGTGGAACCTTTACTCAATCTACATTTCCGCAACCAGCTGTTGTTGCTGCAACCGCTGTTCCAGCAAGTCAATGTACTGAAGCATCAGCTTTGCTTATTCTTCAAGCAATTGAAAATTATTTTGTTACTATGCAAGAAAATGATTTTCCAATTGGTAATGTTTATTGCGTAGTTACTCCAAAGGTATTCCAAGTTATTCGTGGACTTGGTTTGACAAGATCTGCTGATGTATATACTGCTACAACTTCTAGTGTAAATAATTTTGGTAGTAACTTTACCAAGAATCCACTGTTTGGTGGAGTTGCTGACATGGGTGGTCTTGGTGCGCCATATACTGTTGGATATAACTCAATGGGCGATAGCTTGGATTATATGGGCTGCAAGATTGTTAAGTCTAACCACTTACCAACAGCTAATACAACCCTTGCTTTAGGTTCTGCTAAGTACAACTTTGATACGACTGGTGTATACCCATATGGTATGATTTTCCAACCAGAAGCTATTGCTGGTCTTTCATTGCAGGGTATGAAGGTTGATTCTATTGCTGATGTTCGACGCAATACGCAATTCACCGTTGCATCTATGATGAAGGGTACTGGAGTTCTTAAACCAGAACTTTGCCAACTTTTAGTTGGTGGTGTTTCTGCTAATATTGATACTAGAATTGAGCTTGGTGCAATTGCTGGTGCTAACTTTAGTGGTGCTGGTGGCTTTGGTGGTGATTACTCAACTACTGCTTAATTTGTTTTAATTAGGTTTTAACCCCCAGTCCCTTAAGTGGGGCTGGGGGATTTCTTACAAAGAAGGAGGATGCTACTATGGGTTTTATAACAAAGTTACAGGCTGTTAATCAAATGCTGTTGGCTTCGGGAGAATCACCAGTAGCAGACCTTATTGGTAATTCTGGTATTGATACAGGTGTTGCAGATACCGTACTTGAACAAGCTAGTTTAGACTTTCAGTTGCGTGGTCTTGCTAACAATAAGATTGTTAAGAAGATGAACGCTGACTCTAATGGTAAGATCTATTTACCACTAGGTGATGGCGATGAAGAAGGTGTATTATCGGCTGATCTTATGTCTACGCACTATAATACTGATAACTATATCATTGTCGCTAGAGTATATGACGAGGGTACTGGTGCTTCTCAGTCTGTTAAGCTGTACAACTTTACCGATGATACAGATATATGGTCATTGACCGAAGACTACTATGTTGAGATCATTAAGAAACTTAAGTGGTCACACCTAGATACACCAACACAACGATCCATCCTAGCATCAGCTGCTCGTCACTATCAGATCCTTACACAAGGCGATAGTACAACCGATAGTTTCCTTGCTTACCAAGAACAAATGTTTTCTATAAAGGCAAGATCATCTGATATGAATGACAAGAAAAGAAACATCTTTAGGTCTGGTGATGGTAATGTTCGTGGTGCTGCGTTCCGTAACCCATACCTAAATGATCCTACATACCGTAGGTTCTGGAACGGTGGTATTTAATGGCTAAGCGTATCCCACAGTCTCGTCGTCAAGGTTCACCATCTGCCTCAACCAAGCTACCTATCTTTACCCTTAGTGGCGGTGTTAGTAGACAGGCTCAGTCCAAGAGACTACCAACTGAAGCACAGAACCTTGATAACGCATTGATCTCATTAGAGAGATCTTTTGAGAAGAGACCTGGGTTTGAGATTGTAACACAAAACGGATTTACTGGAGACATTAGTTATACCAATACAATCTCAGCAACAATTAGTAGGTCTGGTACAACTTGCACTATTACTAGAGTTGGCAGTGTTCCACATGCATTAAAAACTGGTGATATTATTACTATTGATTTTGATAGTCCATCTGGACTAACAGATGGAAACTATATTGTAACTTCATATACAACTACTACATTTACAGTAACTACAGCTGGTGGTAGTAGTGGTGCTACATGTACATATACTATTACTGATAATGTACAGTACTCACAAAGACCAGACTTATTCCCACTTGAACACGATAACGGAACACCTAAAGATTATTGGTTCTATTGGTTTAACATAAATGAAAACAATAGATTCTTATTGGCTATTGATTATAAAGCAACTACATCTCCAGCTGTGTTAGTCTATGTATTTAGAATTAGACCAGACGGTACTTGGTCAAACGAAACAAACTACTCTAATGCCCCAATAAACACACAACAAAACACATCTATTATTAATACAGATACAAGAGCATACCTTACTTGGGGTAATGCTACAAACCAAGCTAAGGATGTACTAAAAGCAACAACAGTTGGCTCCAGTATTATTATTGTTAATACTTCAGTTAAGGCTGGATTCACTAGTACTGATAGTACATCTGGTTTACTGTTTAATTTAGACGGTACAGCTGGTAGTACAGCAGACACCAAAGGATCTAAGGTAGTCTACTACGCTGCCACACGCTATATGCAACTATCAGATAACAATTGGACACTAGCACCACAGACCACAGCTAACGCAACAATTAGTTGGGGTGGTACTTTGGGTGTTGGTACTTCTGTTACATTAGCTACAGCTCCAACTTTACCAACTGATGTAATACACACAGACCCTGGAGATACTGGTAAGTTAAACCCAAACACTAAGACTAAAATATTTGTACTCGGTGCGAGTAAATGGATGGTACTCAGTGGTTGGCAGTTAAACGGATTAGTTTGGACAGTTGAATCATTTGATGGTAGTTGGTCAACTGGAACAAACGCAACTACTTTATATTCTGGTTACTACCCAGAGGTAGAAGACTTTATCTGGGGTGATGCCAGTGAACCTTGGTATGGTCAATCGCTTGCTGACTTCAGCGAGATTAGATTTCCACCAGAGTGGGCAGAAGTAACTGGAAACAACGGATTATCATACAGTAGCGGTAATAATTCTTATACAGAATTTGGAGCAAGAACAATGTTACTTGCTTTGTATGGATCTATTGCTGGTGGTTCTACAAATGGTGCTGGTAAGATATATTATACAGCATCACCTTATCTTAATTTTGGTAGTGGATACTATAGAATTATATCTTCATCATCTAAACCATATACTAAAAAAGTAAGATCACCAGATTCATTTTCAGTAATAGATGCTAGAAGAATGCCACAAAAGATTTCTTTTAATTCAGCTGTGTCTCCATCGTGGACAGCTAATCCAATTGATTGGGAACCACGAACATCTGGTAATCGTTATTCAAACCCAGGACCAAGTATATTTTTATCTACTGATAAACTAACACCAAGACAAATCAGCATTAAAGCAATCTCAACATTTCGAGATCGACTCTACTTTGCGGCTGAGGATGTTGTGTTTACTAGTCAGTTAGGTGTCTATGAAGATTTGTTCCTATCTGATCCTAGTAATATTGTTGCTACTGATCCTATTGATATACGAGCATCATCTAACACCTTCAGTGAGATTACCTCACTAACTCCATTTAACACATACCTATTTATTAATACTCTTGGTAATGTTCAGTATGAACTAAAAGGAACACAGAACGAAATTACTCCGCTTACAGCAGAGATCTCACCAACGGCATTCTACGGTACATCTAAGTTTTTAGAACCACAGTTACTTGGGTCACTGATCTATTTCTTAGACTCATCTAAACTGTACCTATACTTTAGTTCAGAGTCTACTAGCCTTGCGGTTGCTCAGGAGCTTACAGTTACCTGTGCGGATTATTTACCTAGTTCAATGAAGCAAGTATGTACAGCACCATCTCAAAACTCTATTGCAATGATTGATAATGTAAATCAAAATTATATTTATTTTCATATATCTAGGTTTGCTGGAGATCGTAATTTACAGAACGCATTCTTTAGGTATATCTTAAATTCAAATGATATAGTTATGTCAAATCAAAGTTATGATGATTATATTTATTCAGTTATAGCTAGACCAACAGCACAAAATACAACAAGTAGCCCTGTTGATATCGGTACAGCTGCAACTGGTGGTGCTACTCAAACTAAAAGATATACACTAGAAAGAACATACATGAGATCTTTAGATGAAAATATTCCTAGATTAGATCGTATGTTTAAATTAATATTAACAGCTAATAATTCTTCTTATGATGCTTCAGTTAATCAAACTACTATTAAAATACCAACCTCATTTAATTATTTAGATACATCTAAAATTCAATTGATTACAAACAGTACTTGGTTTGACGATGCTGCGGGTAACAGAGTATATGAGCTTGCTTCTCCAATTGCTTACTCAACTAAAAATAAATATATTGAATTAGTATTTTCTGGTAGGTTTGTTCCAGCTGTTGGAAATCCATTAGTTGTTACATATGATGGGATAAGATCAGTTTATATTGGAATTAAGTTTAGAATGGAAGTTGAATTATCTAATCAATTTGTTCGTGACCAAAACAATAATCCAATTGACGGTGTATTAAGTCTTCGCACTATAACAACTAGGCATAAAAAAACTGGAAACTATGATATTGAGGTTTCAAATAGAGGAAGAGCTTCTGTTATTTCTTCTTTCACTAATCAGGGCATTGATACTTATGAAGATATTTTAAATATAAATAAGATTATTGAAGAAGAGGGTGAGTTTATGACAAGTGTTCTAGGTTTCTCAGATTCGGTAAGTATTAAAATTGCCTCAGAATATCCAACACCGTGTAATATTGTTAATCTAGAAATCAAGGGTAAGTTTATTCAAAAGTATTCTGCCCTTACAACATAATAGGAATATAAATAATGCCAACAACTTATAGCAATGTTATTGCAACTACGAGTCAAGTTAATATTGTAACCAGCAGAGAAAATATACCGTATAGTACCATAACTTTAGTGGCTGGTATTGACCATAAACAACAACTAGAAGTTGAAAGAATATTTCAATATGATCGTAACGGTTTAGAATCTGGTGCATTAGAAATTAAAAGATTTCTTGAAGACCCATTAGTTAATGTTGAAGACAAACGAAATTTATTTATTATTCCAACTAGTTATATATCATATAACGCTGGCTCTACACAACTTACAATTGCTGATTTGGGATCTACAACATATAATTATACAGCATCTGGTTATACAATTCCAGTACCAGCTATTTCTAATGGCAATAAAGTTACAATCAGAAGAAAAACAATCAGTAATACTCCACTTGTAACTTGGTCTGCTGGTACTAAACTTACTAGTAATCAACTTAACTTAATGACAACTCAATTACTATATCTTCAACAAGAAGTTCTTGATAGAGTATATTACCAAGCTATTCTAAGCGGAGACTCTGTAACCGCTCTCAACTCCAATAGTGTAAGTGAAGAAAAACTAACAGCAAACTCAGTATCTACAGCTAAAATACAAAACCTAGCTGTTACAAACGATAAGATTGCACTTGGTGGAATTACATATGATCGTATTAATACAACAGATAGTCCTTGGGCTGTTGACTTAGGAACAACTCAAGCAATTACTGGATATAAAACATTCTCTAGTTTAAGAATTAATAGTGATTTTGTTTTTAATCAAGGCTTACCAAGTCCAGCCGCTGGTGATCAATATATCCTAGCCTATAATGGTGATGGTGTTGGTGGTATAGCGTGGGCTTTAAATAATCCTTGGAATAACTTACCAGCTTATGTTTTAAGAACTGATACTAATCAAACTATTACTGGAAACAAAACATTTGGTAGTGCAACCACAACAGATATCCAAGGCATTCTTAAAATCAGCGGTCAAACACCAACAACAGGTAAAGCACTAACTGCTATAGATGGTACAGGCGCAACTACATGGTCACCAGTTGTTACTGGTATTTACACACCAGATGGACCAGTTAAAACTTTAAAGACTGGTGGAACGGTAGAAATATCACCAGCAAGTATAGGCGCATTAAGTCTTACTGGTGGTACAATTACTGGTAATGTGTACTTTAATGCTAATGTAGATCTTGGTGATAGTATTGCAGATGATATTACCGTAAATGGAACATTTAAATACAGACCTGGGAATGTTGACCCAGCTGCTGGTAAAATATTAATGACGAGTAGTGAAGGAACAATAGCACTTAACTCAATACCACCAATTGGTGTTATGGCTATTACTATGGGTGGAAATACAGAAACTTCTAATACTGTTATTATCACCCCAGCAAAAATACAGGCATTAAGTTTAGTAGATACAGCAGTACAAACAATAGCTGGTCCTGTTACATTTACTAATAGTTTAACTATTGGTGATAACGCAGCAGTAGATAACTTAACTGTAGGGGCTGTTCTAAAGTATACACCGACAGTAGCAACTGATGGAACACAAGCTGGTAGAGTATTAACCTCAGATTCTATTGGCAAGGCGCAGTGGTCACCAGTTCCTCCAACTGGAATTGTTAGCCTTACTCTTGGCAGCAGCGCAGCTAACTATGGTCCAGATGTAACTATTACTTCAGCATCTATAGGAGCGGTTACACAAACCACAAATGAAACTATTACTGGTACTAAAACATTTACAAACGGTATAAGTATTGGATCTTCACTTTATTATACGGCTGGTACTTTAGCTAATGGTAAAGTATTAACTTCTAATGCTAGTGGATTAGCTTCTTGGCAACCTATTGGTAATATAGGTATCATGTCTATTAACATGGGAGGAACTGTTGAAACAACAGCAGATGTTACGATAACTCCAGCTAAAATACAAGCATTAAGTTTAGTAAGTACAGCTGATCAATCAGTAGCTGGACCAACTACATTTAGTGGTAATTTAAATATAGGTGCTTCTAGTAGTAATACTATAAATATATCTTCAACATTAAAGTATTTACCATCGGTTAGTGGTAGTGGTCAAGCTGGTAAGGTATTAACTTCAGATTCTGTTGGAAATGTACAATGGGCTGCTGTCCCAGCAACTGGTATTGTTGCTTTAACTTTAGGAAGTAACGCAATTGATTACGGTCCAAATATAACTATTACTCCAGCATCTATAGGTGCATTAACTATTAGTACTGCTGAGAATATTACTGGTATTAAAACATTTACGAATGGTTTTATTAGTAGTGGTGGTTTTAAATATACAAATGGAAACTACGGTAGTGGAAAAGTATTAACCTCAGATTCTCTTGGTAATGCGTCTTGGTCTACACCGTCTGCTACTGGTATTACTACTATTACTATGGGAGGAACACCAGAAACTACATCTACTGTAGAAATTACAGCAGATAAAATTAACGCAGTATCTATTGGAACTAATCAAACTATTACTGGAAATAAAACCTTTAGTGGTAATACCGTTATTGGAGATAATTATACAGATACTGTGGTAATCAATGGGTCTTTAACCTATCTCCCAACAGGACAATCAGCACCAACTAGTGGAATGGTACTAATGGCTAATGGTTCAACAGGGTCTCTGTCGTGGCAGAATCCAGACCTTACTAGTGTTGCTGTTACATCTTTCAACGGTGTAACAGGACCAATTAATGTTACCATACCAACAGAAGCTGGAGTAATTGCGGCAATACCAACAGCTAGTAGTACAGTTAGGGGTCTTGTTCAAGTAGCTTCTGGTACTGGCGGGTTGCGTATGGTTGGTAATGTATTATCTATTGATCCAGCACAAGCAAGTACTTTACCAATGGCTTCAGCTTCAGTTCTTGGTGGTATCAAATTAGGATCTGGCTTAACTATTAATACAACAAGCGGTGTAGTTAGTGTTGATGGGTATACTGCTGGGTCAACCTCTGTTAATTCATTTGCTGGGGCAAACGGCACAGCAAGAACAGGCGCAGTAACCGCAGCGGCTGGTGACTATACAGCCACACCATCTCAAGGAACTTCAGTTACTAACGCAGTAGATACTATTACAGCACAGAATATTACAGCAATTAAAACATTTAATGCCAATCAAATTGTAACAGCTGACGCTAGTCCTGGAGTTGGTGGGTCTGGTAAATCAGGTATTCAATTAAATACCACGGGTCAGATTACCGCACAAAGAGCTGCTTCAGCTAGTTCTGTATTTGAGGGATATTCTCAAGGTGGTGTAAAAACATCTTATATTGATGGGTTTGGAAATTCTTTCTTTAGTGGAACTGTATCAGCAGACTTAGGCTTTGTTACTACAGGTGGAGTAACGCTGGGTGATACTACAACTGATAGTATTATTTTAAACGGAACAATTAGAATCCCACCAAACGCTGCTGTTGATCATGTACTAACATGTACTGTTGGTACAGCTTCTAATGCTGTTGTTGTTGGTTCTATTAGTGGTACTACTCTTACTGTAACTAGTGTAACTAGTGGCACTCTTCTTGTTGGTATGACAATTACAGGTACTGGTATTGCTGTTCTTACAAAAATAACAGCTGGAACTTCTAGTCCCTACACAGTTAATAAAAGTCAAACAGTTAGTAGCACAACTATTACTGGTATTAGTGCAACATCGGGAACGGCTGAGTGGAAAGTACCAGCAAATGCACCTGTCTCTTCTGTTAATTCTTTAACAGGTGCTGTTAAAATAACAACAGAAAACATATTTGATAGTGGAGGAACAACAGCTACTCCAGTTGTAACTAGGGGTGGTACTGAAACCATTACTGGTGCAAAGACATTTGATGCTGGTACTACTACATTTAATAACAATGTAATTCTTGGTAGTAGCTATGCTGATATTGTTACAATAAACGCACTAACAAAAATACCACAAAGTGCTGCTGTTGATAGTATATTAATGTGTTCAAATGTAGATGGAAGTGCTGGGTGGCAAGCTAAAACACTGGTTACTTCTGTTAATAGCACATCACCAACAAGTGGAAATGTAAATATAACTCTTGGTAGTTTGGGTGGAGCATCTCTAACCGCTAACAATACATTTAGTGGAACACAAACAATTAATGCTGATGCTTCATTTACTGCTAATACAACTATTGGTGATACTTCTGCTGATATTTGTTTAATACCATCTACTCTAAAGCTTACTGGAACAACACCAACAGTTGGTAAGTATCTAACATGCTCTAATGTAGATGGTACTGCTGGTTGGTCTACATTGCCTGTATTTGTTTCAACTATAAATGGATCTGGTCCAACAAGTGGAAACTTTGTAGTAAGTACTTCTACTCTTGGAGCAGTTGATTTAACTACAGCCCAAACTATAAACGGTAATAAAACTTTTGGTGGGACTTCTTCTTTTACCTCAGATGTTACAATAGGAGATGCTGGTACAGATATCCTAACAGTTAATTCACAATTTAAATTATTAAACGCTGGTCATGCATCAGGTAAAATATTAACAAGTGATGCTAGTGGTGTTGGAACATGGACTACTAAGACAATTGTATCCTCAGTAAACAATACTCCCCCAGATGGAAACGGTAATGTGGTTCTAGAATTAGCTAGTATTAGTGGTGCTTCTACAGTAGCAGCTAATACTTTTTCAGCGGCACAGACATTTAGTAGTACAGTAAATGTCACTGGAAACACAGTTTTAGGTGATGCTGCTTCTGATACTTTAACTATTGGTGCTACATTAAAATATACCGCAGCTGGGTATGCTCTTGGTAAATATCTAACAAGTTCTGCTGATGGAACAGCTGGTTGGACTAGCTTACCACTATTTGTAAAGACTATAAATTCAACAACACCAAACGCTACTACTGGAAATTTTGTTATAGATACAAGTACTCTTGGTGCTGTAGATTTAACTACTGCACAAAACATAACTGGAACTAAAACATTTACTGCTGCTACTACAGGTCTTATAGTTACCCACGCTGCAATATTTAACGGTGATGTAACACTTGGAACTAATCAAACAAATACAATTACTATAAATTCAATATTGAATGCGGGTGGTGGCTTGGGTCAGGCTGGAGCAAACAAAGTATTAACATCAGATGGTGCTGGTCAAATTCAATTACAAAATCCACTTGTAAGCAGTGTTAGAGGATCAGCAGAAGCAACTGGTAAAATTGGTGATGTTGTTCTTTCAGCAGCTAATGTTGGTGCTGCAAGTATAGCAGAACTAGCAACTACGAATGCTAATGTTACAACAGCACAGTCTACTGCAACAGCCGCAGCCTCAGCCGCAGCTACTGCACAGTCTACCGCTAATGGAAAACTAAGTACTGTTAGTACACAAACAACAACAGTTGATAGCATAGTTTATACAACACTTACTGGAAGTGGTACAGCTGGGTCTCCACTCGGTGTGCTTCGTGCGCCACCATGCGGAACAGCTAGTGGTGACCTTACTGGTACATACCCATCTCCAACAGTTGGTACTAATAAAATAACATATGAAAAAATGCAACAAGTATCCTCTGCTGGTATGCTTCTTGGTGGACCAAGAACAGCTGCTGGTAATATTGTTGAGATTGGTATTGGTACTGGGCTTGCTTTTAATACAACTACTAATGTATTAGATTGTACTATTGCAAGCGCAACAGTTTTATTATCAAACGGTGGGTCAACAACACCACAGCAGTGGACTGGTTATAATAGGTTTGTTAATGCAACAGTATTTGGCTCATCAATATCAGCAGGATCTATTACTGGTACTTCTATTGGTGTTACTAATGGTGGTATCACCACAACAGGCACTAGTGGAACTATTTCTTCATCGGCAGGAATAACTGCGGGTACTGGTCTTACTGTTGCTGCTGGTGGTATTGGTGTTACTGGTGGTATTACAGTTACTACTGGAGAAGTAGCAATTAATTCTACAACTGCGTCTACTACAACAGCCACTGGTGCTTTAAGAGTATCTGGTGGTGTTGGTATTGCTGGTAATGCTAATATTGGTGGTAACGCTTCTATTACTGGTACTACTTATAATGGTGGTGCTGCTACTTTTAATAGTACTGCTACTTTTAATAGTACTATATCTGTTGGTGGTAAAACAATAAGTGGACCTACAACAACTTATGGGTCTATATCGGTAGGGGGTGCTAATAATGGTTATTCTGGCATACAGTTTCCTGAGACTGTTGGTGGTAGAACACTTATGGTTCGTGCTTCAGATGGGTTGTCTGGCGTTTTTGATACTACCAATAGTAAATGGGATTGGTATTTTACTACTGGTACTGGTACTGGTACTTTGGCAGATGGTTCTCTTGCTGGTGGAGCTTTGACACAAGGTACTGTCCCAGTTGGTAGAATTACTGGAGTGCTTCCAGTTGCTAATGGTGGTACTGGTAGTAGTACTGCTACTAGCGGTCCTCAGTTTGTAGTAATGACTAGTGTCACTATGCCCGCAACAACAGGAGGAACTACAACACAAAATATTACACTAATTCCTTCTGGTACAGTTATAACTTTAACATTAGTAACCAACAATGCTGGTTGGGCGGGTAATAATTCTTATGCACTATCTGGATATGTAAGTTCTGGTAAATTATATCTATATAACCCAAATGAACTTACTCCTTATTATTCGTATACAGGAACAAACAACACTATTTCAAAAACATATATAGGAACATCCGATGGCGCAAATTATTTATTTGGTGTAGGAAACAGTAATAATCTTACTATTACTGGAAATCTTGCAAAATGGGGTATAGGGCAACAAACCGCTGTTGCTGGACAAATTAATTATGCAACAAATTATATGGGATATTGGACTCCATAATACTTTAAAAGAAAGAAAATCAAATGCCACCACAAAGACAACAAATACTATTCTTAATTATTTCTAGTTTACAACTTGTTGCCTTAATCGGCGGCATTGCAGCTGGATTTGTTTACATGGGTAGACGAGATGCTATGATAGACTATAGCATGAGAGATCTTGAAACCCTTAAGGGTATCGTGCAAGATCTAACCAAAGCACAGGTCGTCAGCGTAAGCAACGATTCGTTCTATTCAACAGCTCTTATAGAGATTAAATCTAGGTTAACCAAACTAGAAGATAAACAGGCTATGCGATGAAGTACCTATGGTTATTTCTGTTATTCGGATGTTCAGCCGTTAAGGAAATATCAACGAGTAACCATATCATACAAGAGAACGCAATGGCTATTATCGACACAAGAGATATCTCTGTAGCCCACAAACATGCTGAGGCTATATTAGGTGAAACTAAGGATATCTCTGGTGCTGTTGGTGAGGTGGCAGACATAACTCCTTGGTGGGCTAATCTACTTAAGTACGGATTTATATCCATCAGTGGTATCGCTGTGGTGGTAATACTCTGGCAGACTGGCTTGGGTACTGTGATTAGGTTAGCCGTTGGTTGGTTACCTGTTCGTAAAGTTAACGAAGCTAAGCTTGCGGTCAGTGCTTTAAATGACAAAGACCCAGTAACAATGAGAGAATACATAGCAGCTAAGAGATCGTCAGATCCTATGTTTGATGCTGCGTGGAAGAAGGAGGTTGACAATGCCAGGAAGACGACCAATTGATGTTAGTCAGTTCTCAGCAGATAAATCAAATTTAAAATCTAGTTTATCACCAAAAAATAATAATAGCATTGCCCTTAAGACATTGGGTTTATCTCAGTTTTACGCAACAACATCATTACAATTGTTAAATATTATTACAGACCCAAGTGGAACTGGTAACCTAGTATTCAACACAAATCCATTATTGACATCCCCACAAATTGGTACTAATAATTCTGTTATATTAACATCAGATGTAGTAACTGGTTCAACAACAGCTAATCAAATCTTAATGCAATTTCCTATGTATGATATTGATAACCCAACTCCAGTCTATGGAACAGCTGATATATTAATACAAGTTGATGTTGGTACATTGACAACATTAGCTAGTTATACACAGAACATAGTACAAAAAAGAGTTACTAAAATCTTAGCTTTATTTGATAACGATACTAATAATTTAGACGATCCATCACCAGCTGTTGGTGGTCAAGATAGACAAGTATACCTTATAGAATATGCCACAGTAAACAGTTCTGGTTATAATTCAATAAGTAGTATTGGAACATTTGATATTATAAAAAATACTGGTAATTTAACTTTTGATCTTGTAGTTACTCCAGCCTCAAATAAATATATGAAGTACAGGGTTATAGCTACTTGTGTAATATCAAGTGACTTTGATTTTAAATTTCCAGTAACAGAAACACCAGCGGAGTCAGCATGACAATAAGAGCTTTCTATTCTAGGGGTGGCTTCTCAATCCAAGACCCACCAATTCAAGTTATCAATAATGTTGGCAACTATAACGGTGGAACAGGAACATTCAGTGGTGCTGTAACTGCCCCAAGCTTTATTGGATCTATTGCCGCTTCATCTATTACTGGAACAACACTAGCATCTAATGTTGTACTGTCATCCCTTACTAGTTTAGGTACAATTACTAGCGGTGTGTGGAACGGTACAGTTATTGGAGATACCTATATATCCTCAGCTGCCACTTGGAACACAGCGTCTACAGATAGACTCAAGTGGGATGGTGGAGCCACAGGACTTGTTGCGGCTACTGGTCGCACAAGTCTTGGTCTTGTTATAGGTACGAATGTACAAGCCTACAGTGCTACCTTAACCACAGCTGCTGGTGGTACATACACAGGCAATGTTACTGGAAATGTAAGTGGCTCATCTGGATCATGTACTGGAAACGCAGCAACGGCTACAAATGTCCCATATACAGGTCTTACAGGAACGGTTCCAACTTGGAATCAAAGTACAACAGGTAACGCAGCAACAGTTACTAATGGTGCGTATACAAATATTGACAATAACTTCAGCGCAACACAAACATTTCAAGCAGATGTAAGTTTGACAGGTAATATTGAAATTGGTATACCAGCAATTTTTGCGGTGAATAATACAAGTGGAGAAATAACAATAGGTAACAAAGGTGGTAGTTATGCGTCTTTTGTTAATGATGCAATCTTCAACGGAGCAAATTTTCAAAGAGACATTACTGTAAATACAATGACAGTTGGTTTAGGTAACGGATACAATAATGGAAACTCTGTTGCTATTGGTACTGGCGCACTTTTAGAGTGTACGGATGGAATTTATAATACTGCTATTGGTAGTGGTACATTAGGTGTATTAACTGTTGGCGGCGAAAATTCAGCATTTGGCTTTGGCGCACTTGCCGCTTTAGTTGATGGATCTGAAAATATTGCAATTGGAAAAGCGGCACTTGGATCGTTAGAAAGTGGAAGTACAAACACGGCTATTGGAAAATCAGCAATGTTTGATGCCGTAGATGCCGAAGGAAATGTTGCTATTGGGGGAAGCGTATTGCAAGCAAATGTTAGCGGTGTTTACAATGTTGCTATTGGGGAATCATGTTTAACTAGTGGCGAATGTACTGGCAATGTTGCCAATGGTCGTTCAGCACTACAGAATACTACTGGCAATTACAATGTTGCTTTGGGATATCAAGCTGGTAGGTACAGAGGAACATCGACATTAACATTGAATACAGCAACTGAAAGCATATTCATTGGAAACACTGCTAGGGCTTCGGCATCTGCAATGACTAGAGAAATAGTCATTGGATCAAATGCAGTTGGGCTAGGTTCTAATACTACTGTAATTGGTGTTAGCACAACGCTGGGCAACCGCATCTTTGGAGTTGCTTCAACTGGACAAGTTGCGCCAACCGTTGCAAGCGCAACTACGATTGCGCCAACTAAGACAATCACATTCATCAGTGGAACTACAGCCATTGCCACAATCACGGCTCCATCTCTAATTGCATCTACTGGCGGTCAGATCACATTAATTCCAACTGGCATATTCACAACAACCACTGCTGGAAATATTGCATTGGCAAGTACTGCGGTTGTTAGCAAGGCTTTGATTATGACTTATGACGCAACCACAACTAAGTGGTATCCATCTTACTAAAAATTAACAGGAGAACTAACATGATTACAATTGCAACTATTTCATCTTTCGTCGGTAGCGTATTCTTTGGCGCATTCCTCTTTGTGGCTGGCTATGTCCTTGGCAACCTGATCTCGGTTGATAAGGTCAAGAGCTGGCTCGGAAAGTAATACATGAACTATGCTAAACAAATCCAAGCCTTGAATAATGGCTTAATCAAACAACTGTTATCAGACCTTGGTGACCCAACTAAGTGTAGTCCAGGATTATACCTTGTTATTCGTGGTATGATCACTGACAACAGGGATGCTTTGGATAACATTCCTAATTCAGCCCTAGAAGAACTAGAGGCTAAGTTGGCAACTAAGGCTCCGTTTAAATTTAAGGTGGGATAATGAATGTACCGCAAGAGATGGTTGATGATTTCCGTAATCATCTTTGGGCTTGTTTCAAGTACTTAGGAATCGGAGAACCGACTCCATTACAGTACGCTATGGCAGAAGCCATGCAGAACGGTCCTAAAGACTTCCAGATGCAAGCAGGGCGTGGAGCTGGCAAGAGCGTAATCAACGCTTGCTTCGCATCGTGGCGGCTTCTAATGGATGCTAATAAGACCATCATGGTCTTGTCAGCAACCTCTGGTAGAGCCATCTCTTTCATTGCACAGGTTAGAAAGATAATTGATGTGGTTCCTTATTGTGAACACCTTAAGCCTAAGGAACACGATAAGGATAATGCATTTGGTTTCAATGTTGGATGCAAGACTACCTACGGACAAGATCTGTCCTGCTATGCCAAGGGTATAACAGGACAGATCACAGGTAGCCATGCTGACGATATCATAGTGGATGATATTGAGATCGAGAAGAACTCAGATACTCCTTATGCTAGAGAACGGCTACTCAATAAGATAGCCGAACTAGAGCAGATTAGAAACAATACAGACGATGGATGCATCCGTATCTTGGGTACATTCCAATCGACTGACAGCGTATATCTTAAGCTATCTAACAGTTACCCTATTATTAAGTTCCCAGCTATTATGCCAAACCCTGATATTGCTGGGGAAATAGATTACTGTTCCGATTACATCTTAAAGTTGGGGCTAGAGATAGGAGACAGTACTCAGCCTGAGCGGTTCCCTTTAGATGTCCTCAAGCAAAGGGAAGCTAAGATTGGCTTAAAGTTATTCTCACTACATTACAAATTAGATCCATCTCTTAGCGATAGGTCTAAGTATCCCCTTAAGTTAGAAGATTTAATTGTTATTGATGCTAGTCCTGAGTTGTTCCCTGAGAAGATTACTTGGGAGAAGAAGAACCACAACAAGACTATTGAGTCGTTTGGTATCACAGGCGATCTCCTGTATGACCCACAATGGGTATCTCCCAACTTCATCCCCTACCAACAGACCGTCATGTTTGTTGACCCCAGTGGTCGTGGAGATGACGAGACAGCCATCTGTATCGCATCCTTTGTGAATGGCTACATTGTGGTGCATGAACTCATTGGACTACAGGGCGGCTATGCTGAGCCTATCCTACGCAAGATAGGTAAGCTTGCCTATGAATACAAGATCAAGTGTATCCGTGTTGAGTCTAACTTTGGTGATGCCATGTACTGCAACCTTCTGAAACCAGTGGTGTGCAGTATGTGTGGTCCAATTGCTATAGAAGACTTTAGAGTTACTGGCAATAAGGAACAGCGTATCATTAAGGTACTTGAGCCATTGATGTCAGTACATAAACTGATATTCAATACTAAGGCTATTAAAGATCCTGAGAACCAGAAACAGATCACTAGGTTAACGGAAAGAAAAGGTAGCTTAAAGCATGACGATAGAGTTGATATCCTTGGTAGTGCTGTGGCTTATTGGCAGGACATGGTATCGCTGGATGCAGATACACAGATTGGAAAAAACAAAGTTAAAGAACAACAAGAGATCGTTAAAGGCTGGCTTGATAATAAAAGGTCTCTAGGATTGCTTGGCGACCGAATTAGTGGAGCCATATTACTTAATGGTCATCCAGTCAATATGAAAAATAGATTTCCAAGTGTGGTAAAACAAAGGTATAAAAGATGACGATAATGAACTATACGCCTACTGAGTTGGCTTGTATTGTTGAACAAACCCAACAACAAGAGATTGTAATAGTAGAGCAGGATCTAGTTGTAAAACATAGACTTGATCTTGTTGAGATGAGCTTACAAAATGAAAAGGTCAGGGAGATAGAGCGTATAGTATTAAAGATGCCTCAATTGATTATTGAGATTAATGATTTCATACACGGTAAGATGTATTCACGGACTATGTTCTGTCCAGCGGGTGCTATTGTAACTGGGGCATTAACTAAAATAGATAATATCTGTATTATGCATGGTGATGTTACTGTTACAACTGATTATGGATTACAAAGGTTTACTGGATACCATGTGCTGCCATCTTTTGGTGGCGGTAAGAGAGCTTTGTTATTCCATGCTGATACTTATTGGACTACTCTTATTCATACAGAAACAAAAGATTGTAAAATAGCCGAAGAAGAATTTACCGATGAGGCAGAGATGCTTCAATCAAGAAAAGAAAGAAAAGGTAAAACATGGCAGGAGTAATAGCTGGTGCTTTAGTTATTGGTGGTTTGGCGGCGGCTTCTGGGATTCTTGGGGGCATAGGAGCAAACCAGCAAGCCGCTGCTGCTGCTAAACAAGCACAAATGGCTAAGGAGAATGCTGAGTTTCAGCGTAGGTGGACTGTTGATGCTAACAATAGAAATATTCTAAAGAATAACCTTGCTAAAGCTATTGCTAATAAGCAGATTGAAACTTTAGCAATCAGCCAACGAGCGATTGCTGAAGTGTATGGTAAGATGGGCTTTGATAATGCTAAGAGTCAGTACAGCAAACAAACAAGTCAAGTTAATTCTGCTCTATTAAGCAGTGTATCTAGTCGTGGTATGTCCTCATCGTCTGGTACTGCAAGAGCATTGCTCAGACAGAATATTGCAAACTCACAAACCAACATGGCTAATTTACGGATTACACAAATGAATAAGAATCGTGATATTGAAACCTCATATCAAAACACATTGAATAAACGAGACTTTAATTATACAGAACTGCAAACATTCTTACATGGAGATACTACTGTTAATAGTGGACAAACTAGTATGGGGATGATCTTGGGGATGTCAGCACTTAGTGGATTGCAAGCTGGTGTTAGTGCTAATCTTATGTATGGTAAACCCGCAGCTCCCGCATAAACCAACAAGCATAAGGAAATAAAATATGAACCAAGATTTAATGAACCAATTACAACAAATAGCAAGTGGTAAGGTATACTCTGGATCTGATAGTTATGATAAGATCAATGAGGTAAAAGCTGGAGATCTTAAGAAGAAGCTAAACCAACTAGAGTCTAATATTAAACAAATGTACCCAACAAAACCAGACAAGGTATTTGAGACATTCAAACAACAGACTAAGGATATTGCCTTACCAACCGACAGCATCAAAGAGTTCTACTGGAACAAGTATTTAGACATGCATCCAGATGGTCGTGATGCCGCTAAGAAATTGCTTGTTAGACAAATAGAACAAGAGATGAATATGTTCAACAGTCCAGCCGAAAAGGAATTCTTCCTGCGTGATAAGATCTCTAGGTTTCCTTCTTGGCTGACTAAGGAATTCAAAGGTGATGTACAAAACCTAGCCTTTAGAAACTCTTACAGTAACCTCAGCAAGTCAAAGCAAGTCTATAAGGACGATCTTTCAAAGAGACTTCGTAAGTTGGCTGACCGACAACTAGACCCAGATGTGGGTGAGGAAGCCCATGTAAATGATCTTATGAAGCTTGAGAAGATGAACCTAATGGATGTTGCTGATTCTCTCAATGGTCGCTTTGGTGTTGCCGATAAGAATGGTAACTTCAATCCAGCCTTTGATCTTAGAGATAGATCACAAGTATTCTCTAATGATTCCGAGAGTACCCCAGGACCTGATGAACAACTGATGGTTGATGATTTAGCACCGCCGTTTATTAGAGACTATGTTAAGGGTAACTTGGCTAATCAACGGAGTCGTATCAACATGGATAACAAGGCATCTGAAGGTGTTGCTGGTATGATGCTTGAGCAAGGTAAGTTTACTATTGATAAGTGGGGAGAGGCTTTCTCTATGTTTGCAAAGCCAAATTATCCTCTATTGATTGAGCGTGGTCTTAGGGGTGAGATCAACTCTGGTCGTGTACACAGCGACGAAGATTTAACTAAAGCTATTTACATGGCTACTAACCAATACAAAGACCTATTAGGAGACATGAACAATGCCACCAACGCCTGAGCAATTACAAATAGATATTAATCAGAACTTAGTACCACAAGCCACACAAGTAGCACCAACTATTATTGATCCAAGTAATACAGCGGCAGTTACTCCAGAGGGCGTAGTATCTATGCCAGAACCACAGCAGTGGATTGGTGGTATTGATTATGGTATGAACTGGTATGCATTAGGAGCTAAAGCATTTGATGTGGCTGGTAATATATATGAAAAAGTACTTGATTACAATATACAGAAGAAGGGTGCTGAGGTAGCTGATGCAATCTTCGACAGTGAAACTCAAGTCTACGATAGCTTTAACGCCACCCAACTAGATGAATCTGGTAATGAAGTACCACATGATATCAACAGTATTACTAAGTTTTATGAAGATAAACAAACACAACTGCGAACAAAAATTAATGAGATTATTGGTAATGATATCTTTGATCCTAATTTTACATTTGATGGGTATGGCTCAAAATGGTTTCCAGTTATTGATGGTGCAAGAAAGGGGTACTCAGAACTAGCAAAGGCTGGTCAACGAGTACAAAGAGATACACTTGTAGCAGCCAAAGAACAACAAGATATTTTTACGGCTCTTGATGCTAATAGAAAAGGTCTTCAAAAAACCTCTAAACAAACAACTATGGTAGACGACCTATATGTTAGTAAGCGACAAGAATTAGTTAATAAAACTGTTTTTACAATCCCAGCTAGTACAGACAATAGCGGAAGATATGCAAATGAAAAAACAACTATTATTGATAAAGAAAACGGTACTTTAACCGTACAATCTTCGTTTGCAGATTTACCACCAATAGAACAACAAAGATTAGTTTCGTCAGTGTCAGATGTATTTCAACCAGCAGCTGGTCAAAGTATTACACCATCTCAATCAAAATCTTTCCACGAGTTAGCTACATCAGATCTTTCTATTATGAATCAAAATGAACTTGCTTGGGATATGATAAGCCTTTCATCATTACCACCATCTCAATTTAATGCAATGCTTATTTCTGGTCAAGATTTAGACGCACAACAAAAAAATAGATTATCATTTATAAGAACACTTGGGTTTTCTGGAATGCCTAACAGTAAAATTGTATCTTTTGTAAAAAGTACACCACCAGATGTTGCTGCCAAAGTAGCTAATATAGTTTCTTATATGTCAAACAATAATCCAACAACAAATTTACCACACGCTTCTGATGCTGCTGCATTAGAAGCTAATATTTTTACTGGTATTAGCCCAGAATTTAAATTAACAAACGATCACGAAACAATTCAAGCTATGTCTAGTAGATATCCTAGTGTTCGTGATTACATAGCAACAGTTGCGTATATTTCTAATCTGCCAATTGAGCAAGTAGAAAAAGATAAGTCTATTAATTTAATCAGAGAACAGTTTAATGCTAATCATGCAATGATAAAATCGGGTGAGATAGAAACTTTAATTGATATAAGAAATATTCCAGTTCTTTCAGCTCCTTTATCTGGACCACTAGATAGAATGATTAAGGAAAGTATGCCTGTGGGTTATTCGGGAATGGGGACCATGAAAACACAGGATAAAATTATAATGTATCATTCAGCTCAATTAGCTACCGTGACATATAATGGTAATACAGAAGCTTTAGTAAATAACAGAGAAAAAAGTTTTGATAGTACATATAATACAACTCATGTTATTGTAAATAATAGAATAGAAAATATTATAAAAAGTGAGTTCTTAAAATTAAGATCGCAAACTAAAGATAAAGAAACTGGTAAACAAGTTACTGGTGGCTTAACAGATAGCCTTATACTTCAATATGTTCTTGCATCATCAGATCAAGCATTAGCTAATTTTAATGGTGGAAAAACACCAGTAACAGAAGCAGAAATTTTAGCTGCTTACAATAAAGGAATGGCAAGTATTGGACCAGCACATTCTTGGAAGTGGGATGTTGATACCACCACTGATTCGGAAGTATCAAGAATAAAACAAGACGGTACTTCTAGTGTTCCGATGCGACTTAAATCAATCCCAATAAGAACTAACGATATGTCTAATGGTACTGGTGGTTTTTCTAATTTATTAGATAACAATACAATTTTTCCATCAGATAATAAAGATCGTCTTATTAAAAATAGCGGTGGAAAACCAACCTATGCTTTAACAAGTAATAAAAATGTTTATGGAATGATAGATATAACTGGTCAACAAGAAGATCTTGCTGAGTTTGTAGCTTCTACTAAAAGTGGTAAAGCTCCAGTAACATTTAGAAGTGGGGATATAGATCAATTTGGTCTCGATCATTATGTAGACCAACCTAAAACAAAAGAGCAAATTGTTTTTGAAGTATCTAATAATTTAATAAGGGAAGTTAGAAATACAAATCTGGATACAAGCTTTCTTGGTAGTGATCCTAAATTAGATAGTAGAGAAAAATTTAAAATGGCAATCTATAAAGACCAACCATTTTTAATTCATCATACTGCTACTAAATTGGGAATATCAAATATACAAGCAACCAATATTGTGCATGAGTTATTAACTGATGAGAAATATTTAGATACTATTTATAATAGAAATGTAGATGATACATATCTACATGCATTAGCTGATACTACAATCACTATAGCTCAGTTTCAAACCAATAACTCAATCTTACCATCACTTAAAATACCAGAAGCTCAAGCTCCAACCTTTACAACCGAAATATTACATCAACCAAACCAACAGATAACTAACGAACCAATAACACCATCACCAGTAGTTTCTACACCAGTAGAAACACTAGATCAAAAGAAAGAACGATTTAAAAAAGAAGGAATGACTGACGCAGATATAGAAAGAATGTTAAAATTTAAATCTGTAAATCCAGATGCAGTAAGTCCTGGATCTGTTCGTGGGTCTAACGCTAGTGACTTTATTTCTAAACAAGAAGGCTTTAGAACTGATGCCTATTGGGATAAGACTGGCTGGGCTATTGGTAATGGCTCTCGTACTAAGTTAGATGGAACTCCTGTCAAAGAAGGAGATAAGGTTACAAAAGAACAAGCTACTACAATGTTAAATAACTATGTAGATGCTGTTCGGTCTAAATTAGAGAAGGAAGTTCCAACTTGGAATGAATTAAATATGAATCAACAAGATGCTTTAATTTCATTTGGGTATAATGTTGGTCCAGATTTTTATGGTAAGAAAGATTTTGAAACAATCACTAAAGCGTTATCTACAATTGATACATTAAAGACAGTTCCAGATGCTATTAAATTATATAATAAATCTGGTGGTAAAGTTCTTAATGGGTTGATCAATAGAAGAAAAGCAGAAATTGATCTTTGGAATTCAGTAGTTCGATAATTAACTAACACAACTTATTCATGGCACGAAAGTTCCCAGAAAGGTATTACACTTATGAGCGAGAAGAATATTGATATTAATGAATTAAACGCACCAGCTGATATTAGACTTGGTGGTTTATATAATCCAGAGCCAACTCCAAGAGAACCAGAACTTAAGTACAACGCTACAGTACCTTACTATATTGGTAGATCAGTTAACAATATTTTGCCATCAATAATGTCTGTGTTAACAGAACCACTTACTGGTGACGGCATAAACCCATATACTGAAGATGCTAATAACGCTAGAATGGGGATTGCTCCAGATACATTGTTATCTTCAATGTCTAATATAGCTAATTGGAGTAAGAATATAAAGACACAACAAGATCTATACCCATCCTTTACAAGCAGTCCTTCTGATGCTGCTTTTGATGAACAACTTAGAATTGAAAACATGGTTAATGGTGGAACTACTTCTGGAGCCATTGGTAGATCAGTAGATCAAACAGCACAAAAAAGATTAATTGCTGGTTATTATCTTAATCCATATTTTAAAATTAATGCAAACCAACAATTAATTGAGAATCGAGATGGGTTTGAACAAAGATATGACGAGTATGCTGCTAGTGTTAAATTAACAAATGATGATAGATTCCTTAAAGAAATGAACGCAACAGATTCTAAGTTAGCAAGCACGAATGTAAAAGATGCTAAGTTACCAGAACTAAAATTACTTAGTCAGAAAGAGTTATATGAGGGGCTTAAGAATTTTAATGAAACTGGAGCATGGGGTAGGTATGTTGCAAACCTTTCAGCAGAAGATGGTTTGTTTTCTCTTGGTTGGGTAGTCAAAGATATTTTAACTGGCTTTGGAATGGCTAATCCACTTAATAAAGTTGAAGGTGGTTTTGAATTAGCAACATATCAAAACCCGTGGAATATTATGGAGACTCCAGTTGTCTCACTTGGTAAAGATGTTATAGACTATGTAGCTAAAGAAGATCCAAACTTTAACGGACCAGAGTGGTTCTCACAACTAGAACTTCCAGTAGAAGTTCGACACCAAATGTTATTAAATGGTATTGATACTTCGTCTTTTATTGGATCTCGTGGTAAAAATGAAGCTTTATTTACACTACAAAACTTAATGTTTACTACAACTCTTAGAGATAAGTATGAAAACTTTTTAAAGAAGAATGAATTTTGGAATAGTAAAACAGGATCACTAATAAAAATTGGTGTGTCTTTGCCCAACATGATTGCATCTGATCAAGATACTGTACTAGCTGTTGGAACATCCTTATTAAGTGCTGGTGTATCATTGGTATCTAAAGGAACAGCGATGACTTTAGGTGCAATGAAGCTTACTGGAGCAGCAGCTAATACAATGAAAACCACTGGAGTAGTACTCAGTGGTCTTGGAACAGCCACAGCTTTATCTACTGGTGGTATCCCTAGATTTTTAAAGTATGCAAATTGGGGTACAAAACTTGGCTATAGTATTGGTACTGGTTCTTTAATTATGGTTGCAAGAAACTTTAAAGATCAACAAAACAAAATAGCCTTTACTGTTGCTGGTTTAGAAGAGCAAGGTAAATATTCTTATGACTTATCGGAAGCAGCAACATCCGCATTTGAAGGTGCTATATTTGGTGGTGTAATGCATGGTGTGCATGAGGGTGCTGGTTATTTAAATAATAAAATTAGAATTGAATTAAACAATGGTATTGATTATAACAGTTATACCATTAATGGACCAAACACCAAAATGAGACCAGCGGTTACTGATCTTTATTTCGGAGAGAAATTTAAAGAAGCTCAGTTATTAGATAGACCTGCTGGTAAATACCCACCACTACTTCCTTTCCTCAAAGCTAAGGTAAGTAAAGAAGAAAGACGACAATATGATCAAGTTGTCCTTGGTTTAACACCAGAACGACAACTCAATTTAGATAGTTTAACTGATACTTTGATTGCTGAAAGTAATAGTAAAGTACCAGAACCAACACCACTTAAAGAAGTTATGATTAATGGTGTAAGACATTTGTTTGAGGCAAATGAGGTAACACCAGTATCTAGTACTGAACACGCACAACATCTTCAAGAACCAGCAACCATTAAAAGTAGATATGGTAATTATTATTTTAGAGATGGTGATACTAATATGTATATAGAAACACCAGAAGGAGTTGTAAAAACAAATAATGACAATGTTGGTTTTGCAGAATATCAAGCAAACAAACCAATAGAACAAGAGCTTCCAGTAACACCACTAGCAGAAGGTGAGAAGTTAGCTGTAGCCAAGGACTCCTTCAGTGATCGCTCTACACTAGTAGAAGCCACCGACCTAAGGGAAGTACCAGAATCTGGTATCTTCTCAAGAGTTGAGGGTGAAGCCCCAGTAGCACATGCTGTGAGGTTACTTAATGCAGACCAAATTGGTGGTGTATTAGATATTCATCCACTTACAGAAGGTTTTGGAGAAGGTAGACTTGAAGCAACTAAACAATTATCTGCTTACAAAAAAGCATTACGGATCTTAGAGTTTATTAATGAGAATAGAAATGAATCTCTGTCGGATCAACTTGAGTTATTTGGTGTGGGTCTTGACCCAAAGATAGCAGAAAAATTACCACAATTAATTAAAGAACTTAATAGTGTTATTAAACAAGTTGAAGAACACACAGCTGATCAAGTAGCTAAAGACTGGTCTCCAGAAGTTTCTAGTTCTATGACCAAGAATCAAAGAGTAACCTTTCAAGAAGATTTAAGTTATCAAAGAGCTAGGTTAGAATCTGGAGTAGAACCAAAACAAATCTATAAAGCATTAGATCAAGCTGTTGAGGATGGGACATTTACAAAAAACTATAGAGACGCTATTGTAAAAGTTCTTACAACCCTTGGTGAGTTACCTAAAGAAGAAGTACCTGAGGTAACTAGCGCAAAACCAACAGTTAAAAATCAAGTTCGTAGAAGACTTGCTAAGATTGAAACTAGTAGTAATGATAGGGTTATTAGACAAACTACTCAACGATTTAAAAGTGTGTTTAATGATAAACAACAAGCTAAAGCAAGGGCTGCATATAAAAAACCATATGGATCTAATAAAGCAAAAAACGGATTTATTAAAAACTTTAGTAAGCGATTAGCAAAAAATGGTGTTTCAATTGACACAAGAATTGAAGCTGTTAAATTATTAAGTGCTAGTTTAGCTAACTTAAAAGTAGGTCCAGCCCAATTACTTATGTGGGTGGATAAAATAAAAACAATAGATGTTAATCCAGATGGATATCGAGGTCAAGCTACAGCAAGTATTGTTCCAAAAATTGATATTAAACTAGGTAAAAACTATGCTTCTGAGTTAAGCGTAAACCAAGCACCAGAAGTAGTTAAGTTAACTTTACATGAACTTGGTCATATTTATTCATATTTATTTTCTAGTGTAGAAGAACAAAAATTAAACGATCTATATACTAAATATGTTGATGTATATACTGTTAAAAAATATATGCTTAATGAGAATGCTTTGTTTGGAAACGCATATCATTTAACAAAACAAAATAAATACAACATATCAAACCTAAGTGGAAGTATATTAAGTGATAACTTTTCTTATGATTTTAAGGGTGTTGATGAATTTTTTGCAAATATGTTTCAGAGTACACTTTATAATGAAACAATAAATGCTTTAAAAACAACACCAAGAAATAAACCTGTAAGTCTGTGGCTTATAGACTCATTAGTTCATTTTAAAAATACATGGAACTCTATTAAAAATATAGTTAGTGATGATAATTTAAATGGATTAACAAAAGGAATTTTTGAACTAATTAAAAAAATAGATAAACAAACTTATTTAACTGGTGAAGAAGCTCTAATTAGAGAAAGAGTATCAGCTAAAATTCAATTTCGTCTTGCTCAAAACTCTTCTTTAGTAAATTTAACAGACCTTCCAAATTTTAATGGTTTATTATCATATAGAAATTATAATGAACAGCTTGGTACTAGATTATTAAATATGTTATATGATCCACAAAGCGAAAAGTTATTATCTAGTTTAGTAGATATGGAAAATCATACAAGCGAACAAGCCCGAAGTCTTGCACTTGATACTATAAGAGGAAGAATAGAAAAAGAAATTAATAATCTTGTTGGTGTTGTGGAGGGTGGAGAAGCACATGCAGATCCATTTACTGAAATATTTAGAATGACTAGTGGTTTTGAGGTAGATACGAACACTGTAATTTGGAAACAACTTGCTTATATGCTTGATTCAGACGGTAGTATTCGTGATGTATTAAAACAACCTACTGAATTTATTATATCAGATAATATGGAATCATTTCCTGGTTCTAAAACAGAACCTAAAACAACCATAAATGAATATGATTTAGAATCAAGATTGGTTGTTGCGTCTATATTTATGCCTCATAGAATATCAGAAATATTACAAACTTGGCAACGATCAGCACATGATACTAATATTATTGGAATGGGATTAGAAACTAATGTATCTAATTTAAATGTGATGTCAAATACTGCAAAGATTGTAGTTAGATATTTAGACATTAGAAAATCTGTTGATGATTATAAAGCAACAGCTTTTGCTTATGCTGTACCCGATTTATTTAAGGATAACAAATCAAACAGAGCATTCTATACAGAGTTTAGTAGTATTGCTGATTTTGTAAATATGTTACACTCAAATGAAAATGCTGAGGTTAATATAAACACATTGCAAGATAGATTAATTTATTTATCAAAAGAAAAGTATGCAGTTGGAGATCCAATTGCTGGTAGTTATCTCCAACAATTTTTATTTTTAGATGATATTCTAGAACATTTAAATCAAGAGTTTGGTATTCGATTAAAAGAAAAACAAAACATATTTACACCAGAATTAGATCGTGGGGCTAAAGAAGTTATTAATGATTTAATAACAAGTCCATTTATACCAAACAATAGAAAATATGAAATTATTAACCTGTCTGTTCGTGGCGGTAAAACTAAACATGGTTTTAATTCTTTCTTTGAAGTTGCAGCAGATCTTGATAGAAATGATAATCTTAGATCTATGGTTTATGGTTTTCTTGATAAACTAAATTTAGATGGTGTTACATTTGACACTCGTTTAAAAGAAGCTTCACTACGCTTATTAGATACTAGTGATATAGATAAAAAGGTTATTGAAACAGAAGATTTATTTACACTAGCTAGATTAATTGCTAATGAAATTCTTGGACCAGATAAGGTAGAAATTGTTAAACAAAATATTACTACTAGAAAAAAACTACTCAAGGCAAAACCAGAGTTAGTAGAAAAAATTAAAACAAAGCAACAAGAAGTAGCTGTTGCTAAAATTAAAGCTGCTTCAGTTAAAGTTAAAACAGAACCAATAAATAATAACGAAGTATCTGAGTTACTTGCTGACGCAGCCAGTGAACCACTAACGGCAGATGAAACCGCAGTCACAACAAATAACTGGAAAACAAATCCAAAAACAACTACTACTGATGTAGTGAGTGGGGAAATTGGATTAACTAAAGCTAAAAACTTTAGTTATTTATCTGATGGTCCTATGTTAACTGTGGTTGATATAAGCTTGTTAGTTAGTACAAAAGGTAATATTCTTCGTAAAGTATTATTTTCAGCTCTTGGAAAAATGAGAGGAAAGCTTTCAATTGAGGGTAAAGAAGATATGCTAAGTGAGTTAGGATTAGCAATTCAATATGAACCAACTACTAAAAAAGCTTATGAAACTATTCTTGCTGATGGAAAAGATGTTAAACCTAGAATTGTAGGTCTATCTAAAAAAGTTTTATTTAATGCTATTCAAACTAAAATTAGAAACGAATCTATTTTATCATCAACTGGTGAATCACAAAAGAAAGAAAATAGTATTATTGGTCCTGATGGAGAATCAATGGACTTTGCTCAAGTTGTTAATAATAAAAGAAGAACAACCGAAAGAACGCTAAATGAAGCAATGATGGCTTTAAACCAAGTAGGATTAACAAAAGATACAATAGATAAATTTGAAACATTTTCTAGATTACGATTAACTCCTGGCTCTACTGAAAAAAGCGTAGCTGAAATAATGGGTATGACTGAAGACGCTATGAATAAACTTGTACATAGAGTTAAAGAAGCTTTTAAAAAAAAACAAATAACTATAGATATTTTAGATGGTAAGATAACTGATATTAACCCACAACAATTAGCTAGTCGAATGGCTAGAATAGAACTTGAAAATTCTACAACAACAGAATTAGCTAACCCAATTGAGGCTGCAAAAAAAGCAATTAAACCACTTAGAGAAAGAATGGCTATTGCAACTAGAAGAGAAGCAACAGCAGAAATATTTAAAGATGCTGTTGTTGATACTAGCACTGAACCAAGTGTTGCTATGCCTATTGTTAATAAGTCAAAAACAAAAGAAACTATGTATGCTACTACACTAGATGGTACTAGTGAATCTGTACCAAATGGGACTGTATTAGTAGCACACGAAATTGCTACAACAATTGCAGAATCAAAACAAGCTGAGATAACAACTCAAGTTGTTGTTGATATAACTAAACCAACTATTGAATTAGTAGCTGGTAATGGACTTGTAGATACACTTAAAAATACACCAGCATCTGTATTTGAAGAAGTTGGTCTTGAAAAAGAAGCACTCATTGAAACTTTGGTTGCTGTAAATAATCCAGAAGAAGTATTAATGAATATTTTAAAAGAAAATGAAGTACCACCAGCAACAATTACTATTACTAATAAAGCAAAAAAGACAAAGGCTATTATTGTTTTAGAACCAGAGGTTGCAAAGGTAACTGGTGTTATCGACAATACTGTTGAATCTCCAACTGTTAGAAATGTTGGAACAGAACCAGCTAAAGTAGATCCAAGTATTGTTATTGAATCTACTGTTAAGAACCCTGAGAAAGAAGTTATTATTTTTGATAAGTCTACTGGTGAGTCTCCTGATTTAAAACCAATGATTGTTACTGGCACTAGTGATAGAGTTGAACTATCTCCTATTGATAAGTTTGATAGTGAAGTAATGGCTGGTAAGGAAATGCTTAGACTTAATGGACAAGATCCAAAGTTTATAAAGTATTTCCTATTGAAGTTTAACAAACTATCTTCTGCTCTAGTTAAGAATATTGGAGTTAAGATTGATGCTATACCAAAAGAATTTGAAAACTTATTGGCTGAGATACAATCTTATTATCTTGCTATTAGTGAGCATAATAGAAGTAACTTTCCAGATTATGTATTTAATAGTCTTAATGATAAATTTTGGAAAGAGTTTGATAAACAAGTTGTTGCTGATCTTGCCGCTAGAGCTACACCACTTTCTGAAATGAAACCAAAAAAACTTGGTGAAATTATTAAAGCAGCATCTGACAAAGTAAATGAGTTTATAGCTTATCATAATAAAGTAGAAATAGGCAGTGTAAAACCTGAGCGTGTTTCTCTTTGGGCTGAATTCTTACCACCTATTTCTCCAGATGACTTTATCTTAAGTACACTACAAACCGCAAAGGATGTAAATGAAAGTACCTTTATAACTGAAGTAAGACTAAGACCAAAGAGTGAAGGTGAGCGGTTATTTAAAGCAGCAAAGCAAAAAAGAATAACAGCAAAAACTATTGTTGAAGATTTCAAACTAACTCCGTTAACAGAACCAATTGAATCTGCTAAGCCAACTGAGGTTCCTAAGCCAACCGAAGCTGCTAAGCCAACCGAAGCTGCTAAGCCAACCGAAGCTGCTAAGCCAACCGAAGCTGCTAAGCCAGTAAAAGAAATAGATACAGTTGATACTATTACTGAATCTCTTGCTGATGATTTAAAGAAAAGAATGGAAGATAAAAAGAATAGTAAAGATCGTAATGGCTTCCTACGAAATTGGTGGATAAAGTATTCAGATATGCATACAATGCATCACACATCTCTTAATTGGTGGTCTAGATTTTGGAGAGGATCAGCTAAAGAAATTACTGCTGATGCTAATATGATCTCTAGGTTTATGAGATTATCAAGTGGGCTTATTGCAAACAGGTCTGCCGAAGGAAAAACTATTCGTAGTTTAAATAATGTAATGCGGCTTATATCTTCATTCGCAGAAAATGGAAAGTTAATGTCTCATCAATTTGTCAAAGTTGGAATAGAAGCGTTTAAAACATTTGAAGCTTGTGCTTCTCAAAACTTTAGAGAAATCATTCCATTGTACGACGCTCAAACAAAGTTTAATAACGCTGTTGGTCATATGCAAATGGCTAGAGATCTACAGTGGAACATGATTAAAGCTAAGGCAAAGACAAAGGGTGTCTTAGTTGATAGCGAACTAGAGAAAATTATATTAACTCATAAACCTAAGGCAACAAAAGAATTTATTAAGACAGTTATTCAAAGAGCAAAGGAACTACAGCAAGTAGATATTAATGATAATAAATTATTGATTGATCTAGAAGTTAAAACTAAATGGGGTAGAATGGTTGACCGTAATGGAAAACAAATGGACCCAAATGAATACCATAGTATGACGGTTGATTCTAATTTAGTTGGAACTCAAAATAGAACTACTATATTAGAAGCTATGGCAGATGTCCGTAGTCAAACATTGTTATCGGAAGATACACTAGATGGTAATATTATGTTTGGTATGGGTTGGTTAACTGAAGGTACTAAGAAGAATAGAACCATTTGGTCAAGAGATAATAGATCAGGTGTCCAAATAAGTGACATGGCTGATTCTCCTTTTGATAGAACAACTTTAAAAATGTTGGAAGCAAAAGCAAAACTAGATGGAGAAAATCGGTACGCCCCAGGAACAGACTTGGAAAAGATTTGGCAACTGAACGACAAGAACAATCATAAATATTTTTCATACATTGATCCAGCTACTTTAGAAGTTGTGATTTGTTCTATGCCAGAAGTAAAAGCTGAGTTAAGTGCTGGAGATTTACTGAAGTATAACGAAACGGTTACTGGTAGCTTAGATCATTTATCTCCATTTTGGTTGGATCGCTTTAGAAACAAATCAGTACTAGAAGTAACTATGGAAGAACTATTGCAGTACAAAACAAGAACTGGTAGTTATTCGCCGCATAACACCGCATCAGATACTGGTAAGGCTGTAATAGGATTGTTTGGTAGGGGTAATACATATGAGGGATTTGCTGTTAGAAATCTTTCTATTGATGAAGTCCTTAACAGTAAAGTTCTTAAGGATATCTTTAGGTATGAATACTTTTCAACAAAGAAAAACTTTAGACAGAGCAGAGGATTTGAATTATTAGTACAACGAGAAATTGATAGACAACTTGGTGTTACTGGATTTAGGGCATCGGAATTCTTTGAGTCTGGTAGACAAATAGCTTTAGAGGGTGCTGGGTCAAACGATAAGATGGTTGACCATATCAACGGAGGCTTTAGTAGAATCTCTGATGACTACAATTCGTATGCTGGTAATCTTCCATCCATCAACAGTAAATATAATAATGTAGATCAGGTTGTATCTAATATTGGTACAAACATTATTAAGATTGCTTCAGCACCAAAGTGGGCAATCAGAAGTTTAGCTGAGCCTATGGTATTATTAACAGATGAATTAGTTGGTAGAAATTTTGGTGATAGTATCAATGGAGTATTTAATATATTTAAACAATATATTATGCGTGATAAAAAATCATTTGAAAAAAATTCAGTTAATAATTTAATCTTTGGAATGAGAGAAGTTATGAACCATCAAGAAAGATTCTTATCAGAAGCCGATGATATTCTTTCTTCTTCTCTTGGCAGAAATAGATGGGTAGATAGATTACTAAGAACAAAAGAAAATGGAACTGTTATTGAAAAAGCTTTTGATATTGGTGGAAACTTTGGAGTAGAGGCTGGAGGCAGCAGGGAATTAAGCACAGCTGCTAGAGGTATTGCTATTGTAAAGTTTGTAAGAGAGTTTGCGCTTACAATTGACAAGGCTCAAGAACTTTTAGTTCTTATGCAAAAACCAGAGAATAGAAAAATAGCTGCTGAGTTGAATCAACTATCCAGATCAAAAACATCTGGAAGTGTACAATTAAGCAAACACTTTAAGACACTTGCAAGAGAAGCTAGGTTTGGTGGTGACTGGGCAACAGCTGCTCAGTATGTCAGATTTAATTTACTTAATAAGGAAACACTGGATGCTATTGCATTTGCATTTAAAGATATGGGTGTTCGAGATGGTCGGGTTGATATGGCTAAGTTTAGAGAGTGGACACAAGCATATACAACAAATGGTATTGGTCCAATCTCTAAAGAAGTTATGCACCAAGCCTACCACGATTTTGCATATGCAATAGAAACTAGAGTAGGAACGGATGGTATGATCTCTGAAGCAAGAGGCTTAAATAGAGATCTGAGTATTGCTAGTAGGACACCACTTGGTCGGTTTATGAAAAGCTTACTACAATGGTCATCTTCGTACTCAAGTAATGTATTACAGAATGGTGGTTTAATGACACCAGCTGGAGTTATTCTTAAAGCCATTATTATTTATAATGTATATACATACCTAACTGATTTATTAGTAGAGTATGCAAGAGGTAGAGATCCAAAAGATATTGTGAAGGAACTACAAGATCCTAAGACATATGTATTTAGAATGGCATCAGAAACGCCAGTACTAGGTAGGTATCAATCCTTGTTATCAGAAGGTCTTGCAATGTCATCAGCATTAACTGGTGGCAAGTTTCAATCGTTTGGCGTATCAACCAATGTTCCAGCTGCAAGCGTTGCTAATGCATTTATTAGGAAATGGGGCAAGTCTGTTAAAGCTTTAGCAACTGAAAAGAATCTAACTGCTGGAGAAGTAGCTGGTCATATTGGTAATATCACAGGAGTTAACAGTTTAGTCAATGGAAGTCCAATTGGTGTTGGTGCTTCTACTATGCAACAGATGGGTATTATCCAACAGCATGATGCTCTTAGCGATTATCTTAAGATTGCTAGAGGAAACCCAGCATCCCTAAATAAGTATGGTGGCGTACAACCAGCAAGCAATACTAACTATGACTATAGTCCTAGCTCTGAAACTCAATACGAACTTAAGAGAAGAAAGACTTATGAACAGATGAAGCAAATAGAGAAGCTTAATAAGATCATGGAGAAACCCAAGTCATTAACACCCATGATGATTAATATCAAGGGTGTCTCCTATGATCTAGCCAAGAAGCTGAATGAGATGAACCAGCAATAAGAGTGTGTATTACCAATAGTTGGGGCTATAGATAATACCTAAGGGTATACCTTAGGGATAGTCGAGATCTAAAGATCTCCTATAGGTTATGTATTTAATTATATTAATACTAATCTATAGGAGATCTTAGTCCGAAGTACAGTTAAGTCTATGGGTTACTTAGGATACCTTAGGGGTCGTAGTTAGGTACTACTCCCTGTCGAGATCCTTGGTCCCATCCCTGTCGATCTCCGACGGTTCTAGGGGGTTCGGTGCTATACACATCAACAACAACCTGTATACAAATCCAGGATATCTATGCATGTTCCTTGGTTTAACATGGGTGACCGCCCTGTCCATAATATACTGTGAGTTACTTTCAGGATACGCAAGTATTGCACAATACATAGACCCTGTGTACCGTTGGGTCTCCCGACACTTATTACGACAATGTGTCGGGACAGCTAGTACGCCATTGGTGACCTAGTAACCCCCAGCCTGTACCCTAGTACGCCATTGGTGGCTCTTTAGTAAATCGACTTAGGGGTCGAGAATTTATAGACCACCTCTATCCCATGTTGTACTCCCGCCGTCCCCCCATAGCCCGATAACCACGGCGATTGCACATAGTCCCATAAGTCACTAATTTAATATCCTTGTGGCGGTTTATTCCCTTGAATGATACTTAAGTACTCGGGGATACTAAATACGAAACAAGTGACCATAGAAGTAAATTGTTTCCGCTGATTACATGGTTGAGTTCAATCAACCGTTGCGCCTTGAGCAGACTTATGCTCTCTAAGGGCTACCCTTCCTTGTTGAAGTTGGGGTAACAACGGACTCGGGATGGTTCAATCGGTTGCTCGGACTGAGCGTAACGGCGTATGCCACCAACTCCGCAGAGATTCTCTGTAGTGGAGTGATTCATTCAAACACATGAATCGTAATAATTCTAGTTGTTCCTAGAATTGTCTCTTATGCTTGCCTTACGGCTATCCGCTGAGAGTATAAAGAAACGCTTGGCAACGATTCTGCTTTTTTCCAAGAGCATAGTCCGTTGCTAGGCGTGATTTCCACTAAGATTAGTGGCATTCACGCCGTTCCCTACAAGGTGTAGGGGATAGCAATAATACCTAACATGGAGATACTAATGAAACTTTCAAGTCAAGTTTGGGCTGAATTATCGTACAACGATCAATCGAATGTGATTATCGACCTGTACCAAGTATGTTTGAAGACTGGTTACTGTTCCAACAAGGGTCGTAAGCCTGTAGAAGACCTTCAACTCGTGATTCAGCATGTATTTGGAATCAAGTTGGATACTGCGGCATTCGCATTGCGTTGCAAAGGTTTATTGAACAAGGGCGATAGCAATTCTCAGAACAAGGCATTGCGTCAACAACAGATGTTGAAGACTCTTGCTGAACTCTTTGCCGCCGCTAAGCCTGTTACTGCCTGATAAGGTAACGATTGCCTACCTCGCCCCATAGGGAAACCTATGGGGCTTTATAGGTTACCGTTGGTAACTATTAACCCCTAACATGGAGAGTAACTATGACTATGCGAAACTTAACAGTAGTGCGCCAAGTAACTAAGTCTGCTAATGTTCTATCGGTTGGATTCATTCAAGCGAATGATGCCGCAATGGCTGAGATTGCTACGCTCAAAGAGCAGGTACTCGGTCTTACTCGTACGATTGAAGCAATGAAACTCGCTGAGAGTAATCGCCTAGACTCGGAGTTCCGTTCTACTCAACATAAACTTGAGGCAAGTAATGCAATGCGATTAGCAATGATTGCCTCACTCTGAGAGTAACGATACTCTATACTCCAAGTGTGGGAAACCACACTTGGCTATAGGTTACCGTTGGTAACTATTAACCCCTAACATGGAGTCTATCGTGAGTGATAAGATGATTAAAGATGGAGAGGAAGGTAGATTTGTATCTACATTCTGGCTTGACCAAGCCACCAATAGTTTTAACTTGGTTAAGGGAATGCTTGAAGAAAATATTGCGTCAGTAAAGTCTTTGCGTCATAGTGTGAGTATTCGTGATACTACTATAGATGGACTCTACAAACTTACTGAAAGTAAAGATGTTCTAATTAAAGAGAAAGATGCTAGGATTGAATTGCGTAATGAAACTATTATGGATTTACGCAAGACAGTACAAGAGCAAGTCGATGCTCTTGAAGAGCAGTCTACTATTATTAAAGACCTTAATAGGGTAATCGCTGAGTACCGTAACCTAACAGGAGAAACCAAATGAGTGCTATTGATAGTAAGATTATTAGGTTGTGTAATAGGCTTGATGTTAAGGATGCTATCATTACATTGTTAGATTCATCCCTTAAAGAGAGGGATGATAGAGTGTCTATCCTTCGCAATATCATTAGTGATAATGATAAGACTATTGTGCGTTATACTATGTACGAAGTTCACTTAAAGAAAGAATTGGATATCAAAGATACTATAATCTCAGACTTGCGGAAGGGTATACAAGAGCAAGCCAATGCTATTAAAGATTTGCTTAACTTGCTTGCTGATTGTCGTACTGAGTTAACAAGAGGTACACGATGAAAGATAGTAAAGATAGAGAACTGATTAGGCATAAAGGTATTCCTGGGTACTTTGTACCTCGGGGACTATATGAACTCATGGAGTTTGGGATTGAAGCGGCACTAGCAGATATTGATAGTAAGGGTACTAAGATTAAAGACCTTACTAAAGAGATAGAGAGATTGACTAGTGCTATTAGAGAGATTCATCCAAAGTGGAATACAATGGATTAAGGGTTCGCCCTTAAGTACCTTCGGGTACTTAGTAGGTATCACTAGGTAATGCCTAGTGTATCCTATAGAACACAGTGCTTCATAGGTCAGATAAAGAATGACTATGGTACTGTGTTCTATAGGATAAGTAGTACAAATACCCTAGCACCACAGTAAGTCTATGGGTATTACCCTATGAGTCCTTGCATCATGGTACTATAGTCGAAAGACTATGGTACTATTTATCGGGTTATGTGGGTATATTAGTATCCATATACAGGAGTATTAGATGTAAACTAATACTCAAAGGTACTGTGACTAATATCATAGTATGACATCGTATGCGATTAGCATATAAGTTATAGAGTCTTTGACTCTAATGAAGTGGGTAGTTACATACCACACAACTATGGTACTACAGTCGAAAGACTATAGTATTATTTATGACACCTGTAGTGTATCGTATACACCTGTAGTGTCTGTTTCTTTCAGAGGATATACTGCTATGCATGATCTTGTATTCACTATACAGAAAGTTACTACTGTGATGGGAGTATGTTGTGGATTGTTTGGTATGCTTATGATTCTTATTGGTACTCTTATGGCATTCATTGGAGAAACACTATGATAACTCAGTACCATAGTAATGGATTCAGCATTAACTTTGTCAACGGCTATAGTATATCTGTGATATGGAACACAGGTTCTTATAGTGACAATAGGTCTAACTTTTTACCTACCTCGTCAACTGTTGAAGTAGGTATCTTTGCTACTGCTGATGGAACGAGTAAGTTTATACGACCTGATTATCGGTTTGAACCTGAAGAATCTAATGATGTTATTCCGTTTGTTGAGGTGGAGTTACTCGCTAAATTGATTGCGTGGACTAGTGGGTTACGGAGTGTAACACCATGAGTAGTGTACCATTGCATAAGAAGGGTAACACTAAGGTACTAAAGGTTAGTGATGGCTATGATGTTACTCTATACGGACATCTTATAGTACAAGTGCGTGGTAACCTTATCCACATGAATACTTGTGGCTATAGTACGGCTACCACTAAACAGCGTATGAACATGGTACTCGCTATTGAAGGGATCAACATTCGTGTTGGTTCTGTTAAGGGTAGGTGGTACTGTGGTAACAATCCGTTCTGTCATCAACTCAATACATATTACTATGGCGTACATAATAATAACTTGTATTGTACTATCAATAAGGATAACGCATAATGAATAAGTTATGGATGTTTACTGCTAACTTGCAAGGTATTGACCTTACTAAAGAGAACTGTCCTAGTGTGTGGTTATGTAATGCACCCACTATGGATGATGCTATTAAAGCATTGCGTCAACAAGAGTTCTTTACATATCCTGATATGAACTATCCACAAGTTTGGACTAATCCTACTGAGGTGCTATGCTATGAGTGAAGCAATGACTAACTATGAGATGCTTACTAAACAACCTACACTACCACCTAATGTTGGTGGGTATGTGTGGTGTGGTACTCTAAGAGATGGTAAACGATTTCGTACTACTAGTTCTAACCTATACTATATGCTTGCAATAAATATCTATCGGGGTAACCTCTATGAGGTTAACCAAGTTACAGGTAAGCGTAAGCGTATCAGAAGTGTGTGGAACTAATGGTAGTAGGTAACCGCTATTGGTGTGACCGTTATAAAGATTGGTATACTGTGCTTACATTAGATGGTACACTTATGTGTATCCTAATGGATAGTGGTACTATTATTAGTAGGTTATCACCATGAGTGATACACCTTTATTTGTATGGGTAGAGTTATGCCTAATCGTATTAGGTGTATGCATACTACCCTTTCTTAAGGAGAATAGTAATGGCTGATTGCGATGAACCGTATCTTTCACAAGACGAACACTTGGTAAAGTCTTGTGCTGATACTTGGGATAGAAAATTAGAAGAGCATAATGATAATGCTAATGACCCTATTACACACAGTCATAATGATTGTTTGTGGTTAGTTGTTAGGTTGTTAGCACAGCGTGTAGTAGAACTACAGGCTGATATAACTATGTTAAAGGGTAAACATGAAGCGTAAACAAATTGATTGGGTTATGGTAGTTGGAAGGCTAGTCTTGTGGACTACCTTCTTGATTGGAATGACCTATGTTATGAAAGGATTGCACTATGATAAATCGTAAGGTTACTATTAGTGGGTATCAGTTTATATTGGTTCAGCAGATGTGTAGAGAGATGGTAGTAATGCTAGTCGAGAGATTAGCAGATGCTACTAAGTGGCGTGAAGATAGTTATGATACTGAGGTTGATCGTACACTCGCTCTTGATCGTATCATGGGTGAGATTAGGGATGTTACTACCTTACATACCTACATGGGTTCGCATAAGAACTTTGAGATGGTAAAGGAGGAAGATGAGTCTAATAGAATCATCCAAGAACTAAGGGATACCGATGCTTAATAAACAATTCTTCGATTCACTTGATCACTCTGATTGTATTGATGATGTACTAGATGAGGTTGGTAAGTCACTTAAGACTGTGGGTATATGGGCTAACAACAAATACAGTAATGTATGTAATGAATTGGATGAAGCCAACCGTATTATCCAAGAGTTGAAAGATGAACTAGAAGGCAATCTTGCGAGTAAAGAAGCAACATCTCATACTGTATGTGAACTACAGCATGAGAATGGATGCCTTGAGATATGGTATCATAAGTATGTACAATTAGAGGCTTCTAATGCAGCACTTGTTAAGGACTATAACGCTCTTCATGTTAAGCATGAAGAACTAGTACGCAAGAGTACCTATCTTGTATCATGGTCACGCTATGATGCTATGTTGAAAGACTACATTGATCTTGTTAGCAAGGTCAAGGATGGTACTGCTCTTGAGTATATCAAAGGACTAAAGTAATGTATCAAAAAGATCAAGATCCTAGAACAGTTTATTATGTTGTAGGTGATAAAGTATTTGAAGATAACGGTGAGGTTAAAGTATGGAGTCAACACGCTACTAAAGATAGTGCTGAGAAAGCAGTAGCAAGGCGTAATAAGAAACTAAAGAAGAAGAAGTATTACTTAGTTTCTCAATTGTTTTATTGGATGAGTGAGATGGATGGTGTTCGTAAGTAAGGAAACATATGGAATATAAATACATAGTGATGGTGCGCTATAGTGAGGTAGACCGATGGGTTTACTATGGTATCTACGATAATAAGTATGATGCTAACCGTGCTACTAATGGTTTGATTGACAGTAAGAATGGGGTAGATGCTCGTTGTGTTTACCACACAGATTACCTTACAGAAGTGGAGTTACTCAATGCCTAATTGGTGTTATAATACTTGTGAAATTCGTTTGTTGAATAAAGATATCCGTGATGCTTTTAAGTTATCATTGGAGAACGAAGTGTTGTTTTCGTTCTTATGTCCTCTTGATCTTGGTTATGATGAAGATGGTAAGCCTAAGTGGGATCACGATGTAGCCATTAACAAGTGGGGTACTAAGTGGGATGTTAGTAGTCTACACTATACCCATGATGATGTTGAGGAAATATACTATCTTAACTTTGATACTGCATGGGGTCCACCTACATTATTCTATATGTCCTTGATGGATAACGATGATGTAGACTTTGTAAGAGCCACTTATATTGAGGGTGGTATGGAGTTCCTTGGTCAGTATACTAATGATTGTGGTACTATTGTTAATGATCAGTATGATTATGATGATGTTATCCCTGAGGAGTTAGGTCTTGAAGTAGGGCTTGATGACTATAGTGATGAGCCTGTCTTTGAGCGTGATGGTGATGGTAACTTTGTTCGTATCCAAGAGAAAGATAAAACAGTATGACAACAAGAATTAAACTACGACCAAACAAGAACCTTAATGGTAAGGTATATACTATGCAGGATATCTATGCTACTCTGAATAACATTCAGAAGCAACACATTGATGGTGTACTAGATGTATACGCACCTATTATGCGAGAGGGTATGCAGTACCCTTCTATTGCTTGGCAATGGAAGAACGATGCATACAATAATAGGTATCGTCATGTCTAAGAAACAAGATGCTATCAATCAAGCATTACGATTACTAAGAGAGAATCATTATGTTGTAATAGATTCAAAGCATATTAAGATGGACTATTATACTAGACATAAACAAAAGTTATCTCGTAGTGATGCTGCTCATTACTGGGACTTGGCATATGGGTACTGTTGGATGGAGATGATGGAATCAATGCTTATCATAGCAGAAAGTAAGAAATATGGAATATACTAATCTTGGTAATATGTGGTGGGCATTAACTTGCAATGTATTTGTATGCATTGCTGCTCTTGGTTTTATGATGCTTCTTTGTGATAGGAAACAACAATGATAGTACCACTAAATAAGTATGAAGTAACTGTATACGAACGACAAGAGTGGTACTATACTTATACTATTGATGCTGTTGATCGAGAGAGTGCTAAAGATGTTGCACGACAACTACACGCTGATGGTGAGCAGTCAGACGATAGTGGTATTGTAGATGGCTATAGTACAGGTATTGATTGTGTTGATATTGAAATCAAAGGAGAACAATAATGGAGATTGATCGTAGTAAACTTAATGAAGTAAAGATGCAACCGTTGTTTCTTGTGGTGGGTACTAATCGTACCTACCCATATGAAGTAATGTATTCATATGGTACTAAGATTTATTTCTTAGATTCATTCTCTGATCAAGAGGATGCTCTTGCATATGTGGACTTAAAGATGCGAGGTATCAAATGCTGTTGACCAAGGATGGAGAATACGGTTGTGTTAGGTTATTCTTTGGTGGTATACAATTAGATGTAGACTTTACTACTGTTGAAGAATGGCGCATGAGTATTGAAGAAGAAGATAGTTGTGAAGAAGGTGGTAGAATTGTGTACAATAAAGTTCGGGTGTATGACTGTGAGAAAGTCATCATCTGTAACTTAACTGTTAATGATGTAGCACCACAACTGTTGCACCTTACTCTTGTTGATATTATGAATGAATGCAGTAATTGGGTACGACAGAATGAGGAAGCAAATGAATGTGATTTTGCAGACTAAGATTGATGTATTGAAATCGTTTGGAGTAACTACTACTGCTAGTATCAATACTCACCTTGAGTATGTGGCAGTAGACCCAAACACTTTGGAATGTACAAACTATGATGATTTACAATCATGGTTTGATCTCTTGAAAGGAGAAATAAAATGAGTGATGTTGCATCTGCTATTGAAACCTTGATTGATTATCGCTTGGATTGTAAGTTGGAAGACGCTGTGGATACTGCTATTGATAATAAACTTGATGATGCTGTTGATAGTAAACTCGATGACCTCAAGTCTGAACTTGAGAGCAAGTATGATGATGTTGAGGGTAAGTGTGATGATGTTGAAAGTAAGTGCGATGATATTGAGTCACGAGTTGATGACCTTGAGGGTAAGGATAGTTTAGATACTACTGCTATTGTGGATAGACTGGATCAACTTGAACTAAGGGTTAAGAATCTTGACCCTCGTATTGAAGAAGCAATGATCGGTCTTAACAGAAACCATAATACCAAGAATGAATTGGTTGTCCTGTTGACACAAGTTATGAATCTTGTGCGGGATATCACATGAGTATTGAAGATGAACTAAAGAATGGTACTGTGTATACCATGAAACAATCTGATGTTCATAAGTGTCCTCATTATATTATGATGCCTGATCATTATAATAATGATGGGTCGTGTAAGTGTACTGACTTCAGTCACGCAGAGATGCTGACATGGGGTTATACTTGGGATGGTAAGTCTTGGGTTAACCCCCAATAACTTATTGGATTATTAGCATAGCGATCTAATGCTGTCCACTCATAATGGATAAGACCTTGGTTTGAATCCAAGATAATCCATTCATATCCCTATAGCTCAATTGGATAGAGCAACAGCCTTCTAAGTTGTAGGTTGATGGTTCAAGTCCATCTAGGGATGCTTTTAACAAGGAGATAACTATGTTTAATGTTGGAGATAAAGTATATTATAAGGGTGGTGGTAATGGTGAGCATACCTTTGCTACAGTAATGTATATTGAATCTGATGATAGCATACATGTTAGGTTTGATAATGGAAACAGAATAAGTTGTGAGCAAGAATACTTTGAATTACAAAGTACTTACCTAGAAAGAATAACTAAATGAATACTATTGAAGATGATAAGAAGTATGAAGAGTGGACTGTTAGTGTTAAGCATATGATCAGCGACTCTGATTCTTTTGAGGATGAAATCTGTGGTGGCTTAGACTTTTTAAATGTTGCATACTCATGTCGATACGATAGTGATGATACTATTGTTGTTACCCTTATGGTTAAGAATGAGAACCAAGCCTATCGTTGTTCAGAAAAGATTGAACAGTATCTTAATGATTGGTGGGATGCTGATGCTATTATCTTAGGAGTTGATCGTGTCGAAACCAAAAAATAAACTATGGACTGTTACTCATCGTGAGATATATACAACAATTGTTGTTAAGTCTTTTATAAATGTATGGGCAGCGACTAGAGATGATGCTGTTGAGTCTGTGTCTGATCATTTCTTTGAGGATAAAAAGAATCTTAAGAAGATATTTAAATCAGACTTTCAAATATCAGAACATAAAGAACTTGATGATGTATTAGATGAAGCATTTAAACAAAGAAAGAGTACTACACCATGTCAAAAATAGATGATGTTATTATTGATGCTCATAATGCTGTACCTATGGGCTATGGTATATGGGCTACTGAGATTAAGTCTTGGTTAATGGAAACTAAAGATCACATTGCATCATGGGTTACTGAGAAAGACGCTGATGTGTATCGTCGTAATCATTTAGTACATCCTGATATGTATATAATAAAGGTAATCAAATGAGTAAACATTCTGCTGGCAAGGGTAGTAAGTATAGACTTGTTAATAAGAAACAGTATGATAAGAACTATGACGCTATCTTTAATAAACCTAAGAAGAAAAAATTGTATCAAACTAAACATACACTTTGTTATGAATTGTATGAGAAGGGTGGTGCTAAGGCTGTGATTGATTACTGTCTTAGCATAGACCATTGTGAGTGGGCGTACTGTCCTGACTGTGAGGAAGCAGCACCAATAGAGTTTGATAACACTTGTCTTATATGTGGACAAATAACACCAAGACCTGAGTTTCATGTTGGTGATATTGTATACTACAATGATCCCGAAGATAGCCTATTATCCTGTCATGGTACAATCATAGAAATACATAGTCTATTCCCTGATGCTGTTGTTACATTAAGTACCATGCTGCATGGTGGTATAGAGTGTAGCTTATCTGAGTTAACTAAAGTCAAGTAACAGTAGACTAGGTATCCCAACTGGCAGAGGAAGAAGACTTAAAATCTTTTTGTTGTGGGTTCGACTCCCATCCTAGTCATTAGAGTTCCCAATAGTTGGGGCTATAGATACGACAGTATCTAACGGATAAGTCAAGAGAAAGTAAAGTTATGAGTCAACCTAAAAAGAAACAGTTTAAAAATAAAGATAGATACAAGTATAAAAATGTAGTTAAAAAAGGCTGGGCTGATATTAAAGATAGGGAACTTAATCCTAAACATAAAGATCATATCATTAATCCTAATGACAGGGATCTTAAATAATCGTTTTTACTTTTTCACTTACCTATAAGGAGATACTATTATGGCGCATGAATTGATGGAGAATGATGGTGCGGTGTTTAATCGACAAGCTGCATGGCATGGTATTGGACAGACTATCACTGAGGATATGACCCCATTCCAAGCATTGCATCTTGCAAAGTTAAATTGGAATGTTGTTAAGTCACCTATGATATACACTCAGTTACCTAATGTGGCTGAGCCTGTGTTCAGTACGGACTATGCTGCTATTGTCCGTGAAGATACTAATGAGATACTTAGTGTTCAATCACCTGACTATGAGATCATTCAGAACTCTGAGCATTTTGAGATGGCATACTCTATCAGTGATGATGTTAAGGTAGAGTCTGCATTGTCGTTGAAGAATGGTCGTAAGGTTATCTTGTTATTGCGTGGTGAAACATTCAATGCATCTAATGTATCTATGACTGATGGTGATCCTGTTACTCAGTATCTTGCATTGATTAATTCGCATGATGGTAGCCTTGCATTCTGTGCATTACCTACTAGCATTCGTATCGTATGCAATAACACATTGAGTATGGCGTTACAAGCAAGTCGTGGTAAGAATATGTATCGTATCACCCACAAGGGTACTACGATGGAAGATAAGATGCAAGCTATGCGTACTGCACTTGGTAAGTTTAAGGAAACTGGTGCGTTCTTTCAAGAGAAAGTACAAGCAATGGCTGCTACTGCCTTAACAAGTGATCAGATTAAATCATTCTGGATTGATATGTATGGAATGCTTGAGTCACCTGTTGTTGCTAACCCAACAACTGATGCTGAGTCTGAGAATTATAAGAAGGCTTTGGTAACTATCGGTAGTTGGGCAGAGACCTTTGATACTGAGCGTAAGGAAACTAAGGGTGAAGCAAGTCTTTGGCTTGCTGCTAATGCTGTTACTAAGGGTTTACAATTCAAGGTTGCTAGTCGTGGTCGTAAGACCACACAAGCCAACCGTGTATGGGATA
>Ga0209190_1000068_pt1 | contig 66651 bp, 53 predicted proteins | sample M_140205_XF_Meta_FD_187315 | JGI IMG/M metagenome (GOLD analysis project Ga0209190, IMG submission 187315) | Freshwater microbial communities from Lake Montjoie, Canada to study carbon cycling - M_140205_XF_MetaG (SPAdes) (version 2) | ecosystem: Environmental > Aquatic > Freshwater > Lake... | reverse complement strand
TATTGTACCCAAAATAATATTCCATTAGTATATGCTTCTTCAGCGGCTACTTATGGCGATGGTGCTTTGGGATATTCTGATAATCATAATCTAATTCCTACTCTTCAACCCTTGAATCCCTATGGTATTTCCAAAAATGAATTTGATAAGTGGGTACTTGTTCAGGAAAAACAACCTCCTTTTTGGGCAGGTTTGAAATTTTTTAATGTATATGGTCCTAATGAATACCATAAGGCAAGAATGGCCAGTGTAATGTTTCATTCTTACAATCAGATATTGAAAGCTGGAGAAGTTCAATTGTTTAAATCTCATAAAACTGGTTTCAATGATGGGGAACAGCTTCGTGATTTTATTTATGTAGTTGATATTTTAAAAGTCTGCTTTTGGATGCTCAATCAATCAGCACAAATTCCCTCAGCTATTTACAATTTAGGTACCGGTAAGGCACGAACTTTCAATGATCTGGCAACAGCAACCTTTCATGCTTTAAATAAACCTGTTAATATTAAATATGTAGATATGCCTGCCGATATCCGTGAAAAGTATCAATATTTTACTGAAGCTATTATGGACAAGCTAGTCAAGGCTGGATATTCTCAATCTTTTTACACCCTAGAAGAGGGGGTGGTGGATTATGTGGCTAATTATCTAGTGCCCAAAACCTACTATTAACCTAAGTTGAGTGCTTTGTAGCCATGGTTTTTAATGCTTGTAAAATCTAATTTTTTCCATCGGAAATTTCCTATTAACTTTACCCGACCCTCGGAGCATTTCTAAAGCTCCCCCCGGTCAAAAAGCAAGGGTTAACCATTTCTTTTTTTTACTGAAATAAGTTCCTTTATAAAACATCGTTGCTGAATGTTGGTATTTTTATTGACGTCTGTAACGATTTATTTTTTTAAAAAACCGGACGTATGGCAAAATATATATTTGTTACAGGAGGAGTTACTTCATCGCTTGGTAAGGGAATTATTGCCGCTTCCTTGGCAAAATTACTCCAAAGCCGAGGGCTGAAAGTTACTATTCAAAAGTTCGATCCTTATATTAATGTTGATCCGGGTACGCTTAATCCATACGAACATGGAGAATGTTATGTAACAGACGATGGTGCTGAAACAGATCTTGATCTTGGTCACTATGAAAGATTTTTAAATATACCTACCTCTCAGGCAAACAATGTTACTACTGGCCGCATTTATCAAACAGTTATCAATAAAGAAAGAGAAGGAGACTATCTAGGTAAAACTGTTCAGGTAGTACCACATATTACTGATGAGATTAAGCGTAGAATGTTGCTGCTTGGCCAAACAGGCAAGTTTGATATTGTGATTACTGAAATTGGAGGTACTGTTGGTGATATCGAAAGTCTTCCTTTTGTGGAGGCTGTAAGACAGATACAATGGGAAATGCCCGATGAAGATTGTGTAGTAATTCATTTAACATTAGTACCTTATTTAAAAGCGGCTAAAGAACTAAAGACTAAGCCAACCCAGCATAGCGTAAGATTGTTAAGTCAGGAAGGTGTTCATCCAAATATTATTGTTTGTCGTACCGAACATCCCCTTAATGATGAGATAAAAAGAAAGATAGCCTTGTTCTGTAATGTGAAGCCAGATTCTGTTATAGAAGCTATTGATGCAGGCACTATATATGAAGTGCCTCTTAAAATGCTTCAGGAAAGTCTTGATGTGATTGTATTAAAGAAACTTCGTGTAAATGGCTATTCAGCTCCTGAGCTTGGCCGCTGGAGATCGTTTCTCGATAAATTAAATCACCCCAAGACCAGGGTTAATATTGGGCTTATAGGAAAATATATTGAATTGCAAGATGCTTATAAATCTATTCTTGAAGCTTTTGTGCATGCTGGTGCAGCTAACCAATGTAAAGTGCAGGTGGTGAATATTCATAGTGAACATTTGACTGAGGATAATATTTCTGAAAAACTAAAAGACCTTGATGGACTGCTAGTAGCTCCAGGCTTCGGATCAAGAGGTGTTGAGGGTAAAATTACTGCTGTGAAATATGCACGCGAAAATAATTTGCCTTTCTTCGGTATTTGTTTAGGTATGCAAATGTCGGTAATAGAATACGCCCGTAATGTACTAGGCTGGAAAACGGCTCATTCAACAGAGATGGATGCTCAGACTGCTCATCCTGTAATAGCACTTATGGAAGAGCAAAAGAAAGTGAAGAAAAAGGGTGGTACCATGCGTTTGGGGGCTTATAATTGCGCTATTCAACAAGATACTCTTGCATCAAGTATCTACGGTTCGCAAGAGATCAGTGAGAGACATCGTCACAGATGGGAGTTTAATAATAATTATCTCAATGATTTTAAAGCTGCAGGTTTAGTTCCCAGCGGAAAAAATCCCGATAGTGATCTGGTTGAAATTGTTGAACTTCCTAGCCATCCCTTTTTTATTGGAGTGCAGTTCCACCCCGAATTAAAGAGCACTGTAGAAAATCCCCATCCTCTGTTTGTTCATTTTATTCAGGCTGCTCTAAAATTCTCAGAAAATAAACTGGTATCTGTGTCTTCTAAAAAGGAAAAGCAAACTGCCTAACCTTGTTACTTAACTTTTAAGGATGGAAAAGCTTAGTATGGCAGCGCTCAACCGTAAAACGGTTGATGAATTTAAAAAAGCAGAAAAATTTCCGCTTATTGCTGTTTTAGAAAATGTTAGAAGTGCCTATAATGTAGGTAGCGTTTTTCGCACAGCCGACGCTTTTTTTCTCAATGCTATTTATCTTACTGGTTTTACCGCTTGCCCTCCTCATAAAGAAATTAAAAAAACTGCATTGGGTGCTGAAGAATCTGTTGATTGGAAATATTTTCCTAATGCAGGGGAAGCTGTTGATGCATTAAAAAAGGAAGGTTATAAGATTTTTGCTGTAGAGCAAGTTTCAAGTAGTATCTCTCTTGATAATTTCAAGGCAGGACCTGAAGATAAGATAGCTGTTGTATTTGGTAACGAGGTAAGTGGGGTAGAGATAGATACTATTACTAAATGTGATGGATGTATAGAGATTCCTCAGCTGGGCATGAAGCATTCTCTTAATATTGCTACGGCTGCTGGGGTAGTGCTTTGGGAGCTCATTCGTTTAAGAATGAATGTTAATAAAAAATAATTACTAAAGGGTATTTGAATTTAATATGAGTAAAGTAAGGAGTTATATTTCTTTGGTAAAATTTTCTCATACCATTTTTGCTATGCCCTTTGCCTTCATCGGGTTTACTCTTGCTCTGCAGGAATTGAAAAAGGATAAATTTGTTTTTATATTTCGCGATTTAGCTTGGAAATTTATTTTAGTGCTGATGTGTATGGTCTTTGCACGCAATGCTGCCATGGCTTTCAATAGATATCTTGATAGAAGATTTGATGCGCTCAATCCTCGAACTTCTATCAGAGAAATACCTATGGGAATTATTTCCGGCAGAAATGTATTAGTTTTTACTGTAGTTAATGCAATTCTTTTTATTGTTACTTCCTGGTTCATTAATGGTGTTTGCTTTGCATTATCTCCTATAGCATTATTTGTTATTTTATTTTATAGCTATACAAAGCAATTCACTTCTCTTTGTCATTTGGTATTAGGACTAGGCCTCAGTTTAGCACCCATCGGAGCTTATCTTGCATTGACAGGTTATTTTTCACTTCTCCCTTTATTATTTTCCTTCGCTGTACTTTTTTGGGTATCTGGTTTTGATATTATTTACGCTTTACAAGATGAAGATTTTGATAAAGCAAATAACCTTCACTCAATACCCTCTTTTTTGGGTAAACGAAAAGCTTTGAATTTGTCGGTTCTGGTTCATATATCATCTGCTTTTTTTATTTTTTATGCCGGTTATTTTGGGGGCTTTGGTTATTTGTACTGGTTAGGGGTTATAGTATTTGTTGGCATGCTTATTTACCAGCACAGTATTGTAAAGCCTACCGACCTTAGTCGAGTAAACCTAGCTTTTATGACTGCAAACGGAGTAGCCTCTGTTGTATTTGCTATTTTTGTATTGTTAGATCTTATTTTAAGAAAATAATATTATATGGCAAGAATCATTGCGATAGATTTTGGTATTAAGCGCACAGGGATTGCTGTTACAGATCCCTTGCAAATTATTGCCACTGGTTTAACTACCATTGTTTCAAAAGATCTTATTCCTTTTCTTAAAGATTATTTTTTAAAAGAACAGGTTGAATTAATTCTTATTGGCCTGCCAATGAATCTTGATAATACACCTACTCATGGTACTTTGATTGCTAAAGAAGCCACCCAGCTGATAATAAATGCCTTCCCACATATTCCAGTTAAAGAATTAGACGAACGCTTCACTTCTAAAATGGCTAGGCAAGCTATGATTGAAATGGAATTAAAGAAAAATAAAAGACGCGATAAAAAAATTGTGGATGAAATTGCAGCAACTATCTTATTACAAGGTTATATGGATAGTATCTGAGTGTTACATTAATATTCAAAGGATAATTACTAATTTGCAGTTTTACATTTATGATTTTACCAATTGTAGCATACGGATCACCTATTTTAAGAGCAGTTTGCAAGGATATTGACCCTGACGACCCCAAGATTGATACACTTATTGCTAATATGTGGGAAACCATGTATCAAGATGGGATTGGGGTAGGGTTGGCAGCTCCTCAGGTTGGACAGTCAATTCGGCTTTTCATGATTGATACAGTGATAATTTTTGAGAAATATGGCGATGAATACAGCGATTTTCCGGATGCTCCTGGGTATAAAGGTGTTTTTATTAATGCCAGATTGCTTTCAGAAAAAGGAGAACCCTGGATTTATAGCGAAGGTTGCCTAAGTATTCCTAGAATTCATGAGGATGTTTCACGACTTGAAGAGATTAGAATTTCTTTTTTGGATGAAAATCTTCAGTCACATGAAAAAACTTTTAATGGGTTTACCGCACGGGTCATTCTGCATGAGTATGATCATATTGAAGGTAAATTGTTTATTGACCGCATCAAGCCACTTAAAAGAACTTTGCTTAAGCGGAAGTTAGATGACATCTCAAAAGGGAAAGTTAATGTGGGCTATCGTATGTCTTTTGTAAAATGATTTCTCTCATTATTTATTAGTAATGAAATTCTATCCTTTTTATATTTTTTCAATACTTATTTTAATTAGACTTTCCCTATTTGCCCAGCCTGGATATGATTCCTCAATTTTGCTTGGTAAAAAAATTGTTACACTTTCTGAAGTTGTTGTAAAAAAAGGATTAGATGTGCCTTATTTTATTAACAGAATTCAAAATGATAGTAGTTTTTATAAAGCTTTCAGAAATCTTCATATATTAACTTTTACAGCTATAAATGATATAAGAATGCTTGACAGAAAAGGCAATCTTGAAGCCTCTTTACGAAGTACTACTCGCCAATCCAGAACAGCTGGTTGTAGAACTATGGAAGTGGTGAGTGAGATAGCAACAGGGGATATGTATGATAATAAGCATGAGTATAATTATTATACAGCTGACATGTATGCTGTTTTATTTTTTACAAAAGGTAAAATTTGCGGCGAAAATAATATTGTTTCTGGACGTGAACTTTCTATTGGCAATAAATTCGGAATCGAAAAGCATAAAGAGCAATTGAAAATGCTTTTTTTTAATCCAGGGAAAAAAATAACCGGACTTCCCTTTATGTCTTCTAAAACTGAGATTTTTTCTGATAATCTTACTACTCTTTATGATCTTTCTATTGATGCTGAAATGTTTAATGGGATTTACTGCTTCGTATTTACACAAAAAATAAAGCCTGGCAATGAAGACAAGGCAATAATTGATGAAATGAAAACATGGTTTAATGATTCCACCTTTGACGTGGTAGCTCGTGATTATTCCTTAAGTTATGATGCGGGTGTATTTGATTACAAAGTAAATATGAAAGTGGAGATGTCTCAATTTTATGGGTTAACTGTACCTGTTATGGTTAGATACAATGGGAACTGGAAGGCTATTTTTAAAAAGCGCGAACGAGGTGTTTTTACTGCAACACTTTTTGATTTTTCAGATTAATCTATCTGTTTAAATAATATATACTTTCTCCATTTTTCAATTAAGGCCTTCATATCTTCAGGAATTTCGCAGGTAAAATGAATTGGTTCCTTAGTTGTTGGATGTATAAATCCTAATTCCCTTGCATGAAGTGCCTGACGTGGGCATATACGGAAACAATTTTCAACAAATTGTTTGTATTTGGTGTATACGGTGCCTTTCACTATTTTATCTCCCCCGTAAAAATCATCGCTAAATATAGGATGACCTATGTATTGCATATGCACCCTTATTTGATGTGTTCTTCCTGTTTCTAGCCTGCATTCAATTAGTGTTACATAATTAAAGCGTTCGAGTACTTTATAATGTGTTCTAGCATCTTTTCCATGATCACCCTCAGGGTAGGCGGTAAATATTTTTCGCAAACGAAGATGGCGCCCTACATGAGCATCAATTGTACCTTCATCATTATCAAAATCTCCCCAAACTAGACCTTGATATCGGCGATGTACAGTATGATTAAAGAATTGCTTTGCTAGATCACTCATTGCTTTTTGAGTCTTTGCCAATACAATTAAACCGCTGGTATTTTTGTCTATTCTATGTACCATCCCAAATCGGGGAAGTGTAGTTTCGTCAAGTGATGGATCTTGTTGTTTTAAATGAAAAGCGACTCCATTAATGAGGGTTTTGTCGGGATTGCCACTGCCCGGATGAACTACCAAACCGGCAGGTTTGTTGATTACAAGCAAATCATCGTCTTCATACACGATATTGAGCGACATGTCCTGAGCTTTGATTTCAGACGATTCAGGGCTGCTGCTTTCAAACACTACTAGTTTGTCGCCACTTCTGATTCTATAGTTATTCTTTACTGGCTTATCATTTACCAGTACCATTTCGTTGTCAACTGCCTGCTGTATCTTGTTTCGAGTTGCTCCCTCGATGCGATTCATGAGGAACTTGTCTATACGGAGTGGTTCCTGCCCTTTGTCGATTACAAATGCATGTTTTTCGTAAAATTCCTCCGATTCGGGGATCTCATCTTCTATTTCCTGATTATTGTTCATTTACCTTCCTTGTCTTTCTTTAATTTTGCAAATTAACTCTTTGTGGTGGATAAGCAGACAGTCATATTTAAAGATCTTGGTATTATTGATTATAAATCAGCGTGGGACTTTCAGGAAAGCCTGCTGCAACATAATATTCAAGCAAAAACAACAGCCAGAGAAAATGCTGCACTTTTGGGGGATACTACCCATTATTTTCTATTATGTGAGCACCCGCCCGTTTATACTCTTGGTAAAAGTGGTAAAATAGAAAATGTACTTATGGGCGAAACCCAGATGCGAGAAAATGGAATTGAATTTTTTAGAACAAACCGAGGTGGTGATATTACTTTTCACGGATTACAGCAAATTGTAGGTTATCCGATCTTGGATTTAGAAAGATTATATACTGATATAGGCAGGTACCTCAGAGAGCTTGAGGAAGTGATTATCCGTTCAATTGCTGAATATGGAATTAAAGGCCAAAGAAGTGCTGGCGAAACTGGAGTATGGATTGATTCTGGGATACCAGGGAAGGAAAGAAAAATTTGTGCAATGGGAGTGAGGTGCAGTCGTTGGATTACCATGCATGGTTTTGCACTTAACGTAAATACAGATCTAGGATATTTTAATAATATTATTCCCTGTGGCATCCAAAACAAACAGGTTACTTCAATAGAAAAGGAAATGGGAAGGAAGGTTGATATAGAGGGCGTAAAAGCTTCAATTAGATATCATTTTGAAAATGTATTTCATGTTTCTCTAAAGTCTGAGGTTTTACTATAGGCGCTAATTATGCTCGATGTTATTTGCCTAGTTATTGTTCTTTAGATCCTTTGGGATAAAGATTTTATTTTTTTCAATTAACGTGTTCCCTTCAAATAATTCGAATAAAAACCATCCCGAATGAACAAAATTTACTTTTTCAAGGATCAGATAATCTTCTTGTAATTTATCTAGACTGAATATTTCTTTTCCTGCTTCGTTGAAAAATTTAACTGAATATTTCTTTATTGAGGCATCAGGAAGATTAATGGTTACGGCATTTTCTTTTGTTGTATAAATACGTAGGCTTGGGTAAGTAATTTCCTCTTTGGCTTTTTCAGGTTCTGTCTTTTTAGTTTTTACGGAATCTACTGAGTTTACAATTTCCATCTTAGGCTTTATGATGACAACTGGTTTTGCAATTTCTGCTTGTGGATTTATAACGGTTATTGGTTTTGGAATAAATATAGTATCCTTTGTAATTAAGGGTATTATAGGAATAACCTGCCATGAATACTTGATCTCATTACTTTCTGTTGAAGTAGTTTCTCTTGTAGGAGTTGCTATATCTGAATAAACATATTTACCTCCTTCGAAGCTTACAAAAACTCGGTAGTACATTCTATTGTATGGAGCATTTGCATCAGCAAATCCATTTTCTTTATTCATAGCATTAAGAACAGTGCCTATAGTAACATAATTCTTTAGGCTATCCCATGAGCGTTGAATGCTGATATTAGATGTATTTTCCTTATAATCATTCAACCAGCTAATTACAATCTTTCCATTAATGTCTTTAACGGTGATTTGGGGAAGTGCTTTCTGGGCAGCTGCCTGGAGCGTGTTTGCCAATAATAAAAAAATAAAAAAGTAAAGTCGTTTATTATTCATGTTTCCTGAAATCTACCTTGTTTGAGCTTACTATTTTGTTTGGCGAAAGTAAAAATAAATGATGTTAACGTATTAATAATTATTTTACCTAAGGTTAATAAACAAGTGTATTTGGCAAAAGTGATAAGTTGCCTTGTAATCCTCCTGTATGAAGGCAGAGTATTTTACTTCCAGTAGGGAAGTAGCCTTTTTTTGTCATGGCTATAATGCCAAACATCACTTTTCCTGTGTAAACGAAATCGGTTTCTAGTTTATTATTTTTATATAGGTCATTCATGAAGGAAATAAGGGTATCCTCTTTTTTAGCATAGCCTCCAAAATGGTATCCGTCAACAATGTGAAGGTTGTCATGATGTTGACTTTTTATGAGGAAGTTTAATCTTTCTGGTATGTCTGTCATGCCCTTCAGCACATTGATACCTATTATTTTTTGATTAGGTTTGGCGCTTTCAATAATGCCGGCAAGTGTGGTAGCGGTACCTATTGCAGTACAAATATGGGTATAACTATCATTATTGATGCTTTTCATTATTTCTGAAGATCCTTTGGCTCCCAAAGGATGGTAACCCCCTTCTGGGATAATCATTTCCAAGGTAATATCATTAATTAGGGGATTATTAAGGGCATTTACTTTTTGTATTTCAAATGCTTTTCGATCTGTAAATTCTAGGTTCATACCGTAATTGAGACAGCTTTGCAAGGTGTGGCTGAGAAGTTTACTTTTTTCGCCTCTCACTATACCTGTGCAATTAATACCTAATTCTTTGCAAGCGAAAGCAGTTGCTACTAGGTGGTTAGAATAAGGACCTCCAAAAGTTATTATTTTGGTTATTTTTTTGGCTTTAGCTTCTTGCAGAAAGTAATGAAGCTTAAATAGTTTGTTACCTGAAACAATAGTATGGAGTTTGTCGAGCCTAGCAACAGACAGTGTGATATCCTTTTGTGTAAGGGTATCATCTATAAGGAGTTGCACCTCAATTTTGCAAGGTATTTCCATTTGTTTGGGGTTGCTTATTTTTGCCCTGCAAATTTGAGGTTTATTATTGTACTAATTACTGAAATGATATGGAAATAACATTAGTGATTCTAGCGGCGGGCATGGCAAGTAGGTATGGGGCTATGAAGCAAACTGAGGGATTTGGCCCTGGGGGAGAAACAATAATGGATTACTCTATTTATGATGCTATTCGAGCTGGTTTTACAAAAGTTGTATTTATCATCCGTAAAGATTTTGCTGGGCCTTTTAAGGAGGTGTATGATAATAAACTCAGCGGGAAAGTAAAGGTTGAGTATGTATTTCAGGAATTAAACTCTTTTACTCAAGGATATCATGTACCCGAAGGAAGAACAAAGCCCTGGGGAACAGGTCATGCAATTATGTGCGCGGGGAATGTTATTAATGAACCATTTGCGGTTATCAATGCTGACGATTTTTATGGGAGGGAAGGTTTTCAAAAAGCAGCAGCTTTTTTAATAAATCAGTGTAATGAAAAAACATATGCTATTATTGGTTATCCTCTTGATAAAACACTAAGTGATTTCGGTACTGTAAGTAGAGGGGTATGTCGGGTGGATGCAAATGGTAAATTGTTGGCTATTAATGAGCGTACAAAAATTTTTAAAAAGAACGGCATTATTTTATATGAAGAAGGTGATAAATTAGAATCTTTAGCTTCTAAAACTAGTGTTTCAATGAATTTCTGGTGTTTCCATCCTTCTGTATTTAAACATGCAGCCCAACTTTTTGATACATTCATGAAGGATTCTTCACTTGATCTTAAGTCAGAATTTTTTATTCCGATTATTGCAGATTCTTTCATCAGAGAAAGAGGTGGGGATATTCTTGTAATTCCTACAGAAGCCCAGTGGTTTGGCGTTACCTATAAAGAAGATGCTCCCTCTGTAAAAGAGAATCTACAAAAACTTACATCAGATGAGGTGTATCCCTTGGCTTTGTGGCAATAAAAAAGCAACCTGATTATTTCAAATTGCTTAATACATTTTTTGGCATCCTTAGTTACCCTTAACCATAAAAATATAATCCTGTATTCGTTTTATTTGCGCAGTTCTATCAAGTCCTTTTAAAGCAGGTTTAGGTTGAATTGAAATATTCTTGTAGGCGTCTATTTTTCTTGTTTCTTCTACTGCTTTAAAAATATTTTCTGATTTAATGGCAAAAACAACTCCCTGGGCATTCGTTTCCATGCTAGAAATTACTCCCAATAATTCTCCTTTTCTATTTACTACTGGTGAGCCGCTGTTCCCTTCGTTTGCAGGAGTGCTTAATTGATAAAAGATGGTATCCATTTCATATCCATTCATGGCACTAATGTAACCTTCGCCATATACTATTTCTTGTTTGGGATATCCAAGTAAAAATATTTGTTCGCCAAGTTCGCATGAATTTCTTTTTATTGAATAGGGGATACTAGGCATTTTTTTAAAAGCACTGTCGGTAACTTTTAATATTGCGATATCGGTAAGTGTATTCAAATAAATAGCCTGCGCGCTGTATTGAACACCTTTATTATTTTCGATTATAAGTTTATTTTTCGCTTCCTTAACTACGTGAACATTAGTGATGATATAAGCATTAGAAGCATCAATCATAAATCCAGTAGCTCTGAATCGAGCCTCTAATCTTGGAGCTAGTATTTCAGATGAATTTGTAAGTTGGTTTACTTTATTTTCAATTTGACGGGTTTTATTTTCTTGTTGATTAAGTTTTTCCACCAAGGGCTTTATCTTTTTCTCATTTCCCGAATTGATTACATAAATAATAACAGCAGTGAGAAAGAAAATGATACCAATAAAAGAGGCGGCTAGGGCAAGATTTTTTTTGTGACGTACCCAGAAGGTAGGTAGTGTTGCTTTTTCTGAAGATTTAGTTCCAGTTAAAACAATTTTCATTCTAAACTCTTGTTCTATTTCTGTAAGATATTGTCGGAAAGTTTTGGATTCACCGTACTGATTAATTTCGTTTAAAAAAAATGTATATTCAACTACCATTTGATCAACGTCAGCATTATTTTTTCGTAATTCTTCAAAAAGTTTATGCTCCTCGGGCAACATATCGCCTTTAAGGAATCTTTCAACAGCGTCAATTAGTAATAATTCGTCCATTTATTTTTCATTTTTATAATCTGCAAAGAATATTTTTTTCAATCTTACAAGGCATTTGTACTTCTGCGTTTTGGCGTTGTCTGCATTAGTATATCCAAAGTCAGAAGCAATCTGTTGCATCGGTTTCTTTTCTATATAGTAAGCATTTAAAAGGCTTCTGCACGGCTCTCCTATTTTTGCCATTGCCTTTTCCATCAATTTGAAATTTTCCTGCTTTTTTTCATGGTCTTCAACAACTTCTTCTACCGGAATAGTATCCTCCAATAATTCAACTTTTATATGACGCCCATGATTTTTTTGAAGTTTTTTTAACCAGAGACGCCTGCAAATTGAGTAAATAAAAGTCTTTAAGCGGCAGCTCAGTTTAAAATTATCTAGCAGTGATTTTTCATACAAAACAATCATGGCCTCCTGAAAAATATCTGCGGCATCATCAATATCTCCATTATTATTAATGACCAATGACTGAATCATATTATAATTTTCCCGATAAATACGTTCAATACACCTCTTATCCTGGTTTTTAAGACCTTCCAGAAGCGTATAGTCTGATTCTGGCATGTTGAATTGGCTATCTGTTAATACCATAATATTTTAACAGGTAACCCATTGTTAAGAAATATTTCAGTTTGGGTTACCTTTTTTTGTTTTCTGTATTAATGTGAAATTATCTATTTAATTTAAACCTTCAACAATGAAAAAATTATTAGCTATTGCCCTTATTGCTGCTTCTCTTTCAGCATGCAACAACGAAAAGAAAGAAGATACTACTGCTGCTCCTGTTATGGATACAACAGCTGCTGCTCCTGTAGCTGCACCTGCTGTAGATACAACAACTGCTCCTGCTGTAGATACAGCAAAGAGACCATAATTTGGTTGCAGTTAGACAATCTTACTAAAATGAAAGAGCCATCCTTAGAGGGTGGTTTTTTTTATGACTATTATTTTATAAAGTATTAATAATCAATTATTTAATTCTTAGTCTACTATATATTTCCCCACTAGGTAAAATCAACCTAATTTTATGCTAGATGAAGAGAAAGGAAGAGAATAATAGCAAAATATTTAATCAAAAACCTCTGATTATTAGTGGTCCCTGTAGTGCAGAAACAGAGGCTCAGGTACTTGAAACAGCTAAACTACTGGCAGCTACGGGCATGGTAAATCTCTTTAGGGCTGGCCTATGGAAGCCTCGTACCAGGCCTGATACCTTTGAGGGAGTTGGTGAAATTGGATTGCCTTGGTTGAAAAATGTAAAGGAAGTAACTGGTCTTCCTGTTACCATTGAAGTAGCAAAAGCCTCTCATATTGAAAAAGCTCTTGAATTTGGCATTGATGTGCTTTGGATAGGGGCACGTACCACAGTGAATCCTTTTAGTATCCAAGAGTTGGCAGATGCACTTAGGGGTGTAGATATTCCTATACTGGTTAAAAATCCTATTAATGTTGATATTGATCTTTGGGCAGGAGCCATGGAGCGTTTTCTAAAGGCAGGATTGTCTTCGGTAGGGGTAATACACCGTGGTTTTTCTTCATACGGAAATATTGAGTATCGTAACGCACCAATGTGGCATATCCCAATTGAGATGAAAAGAAGGTATCCTGAGATTCTGATGATTTGTGATCCTTCACATATTTGTGGAAATCGGACTATGTTGCAAAAGGTCGCTCAGAGAAGTATTGATCTTGGGTTTTCAGGGTTGATGTTAGAAAGTCATATCGATCCTGATAATGCCTGGAGTGATGCCTCTCAGCAAATCACCCCTTTTAGATTAAAGGAAATGCTCACGGATTTGATTTGGAGAAGGGAAGAAGATACAGATGATGAATTTCTTTTTGCACTTACTCAACTTCGAAATAGTATTGATCATTTGGATGACGAACTACTTACTTTATTAAGCCAGCGAATGCAGCTAGCTGATAAGATTGGGTTGTACAAGAAGGAAAATAATATGACCATTCTTCAAACTAAAAGGTATAATGAAATTTTACAAAGAGGCCTCGGCAGAGTTCAGGATTTAAGCCTCAGTAAAGATTTTATGCTAAGGTATTTTAATGCAATTCATCTGGAAAGTATTCGACATCAGAATCTAGTGATGAATAATGATAAACCGGAAACAACGCAACCTTCTTCATCTAAAGAGCATGCAGAAAACTGAGTTTAATTTTTTAGATAAATCTGTTAGTTGTTATTTTGATGCCGACTTCAGCCTAATCCAGCAGCTTGCTGTAGGCAGACAAATATTTATTATTACCGATGACAATCTAATCAAACTTTATCCTGCCTTATTTAAACCATTTTCATTATTTAGTATTACTCCAGGCGAATCATCTAAAGTACAGGCAATTGTAGATCGCATTCTTCAATCGCTTATTGAAATGGAGGCCGATAGAAATGTGATGATAGTAGGCGTTGGTGGCGGTGTGGTGACAGATATTGCTGGATACATTGCTTCAGTATACAAAAGAGGGGTTAGTTTGGCACTGGTGCCAACTACATTGTTGGGGATGGTTGATGCTGCTTTAGGAGGTAAAAATGGAGTAAATGCCGGCATCTATAAAAATATTATAGGTACCATTTATCAGCCTCAATTTATTCTTTATGATTACTCATTCCTTTCATCGCTTCCTATTAATGAATGGATAAATGGGTTTGCTGAAGTAATTAAACATGCCTGTATAAGGGATAAGCTGATGTTTGAAATGTTGGAAAGATATTCTTTGCATGATTTTCAGACTGATCTTACTTTGGCTGCTTCTATTATCGAGCAGAATGTTCATTTGAAGATGGATATTGCTACTTCAGATGAATTTGATACAGATGTTCGATTGCTTCTAAACTTTGGCCATACTATTGGGCATGCTCTTGAGAACCTTCATGACTTGTCGCACGGTAATGCAATTAGCATTGGAATGGTGGCTGCCTGCAATCTTTCTGAAATTATCAGCAAACTTCATCTTGATGAAGCTGTTCGTGTTGTAAAATTATTATCACGCTATCACTTGCCTGTTGATATTGAAACTGATGTAGAGAAAGTATACGAAATCTTAAAAATGGATAAGAAACGGGAAGGCGATGATATAAGATTTATTTTACTTAATGGAATCGGTAAGCCTGAAGTAAGGCCAATAAGTATTGCTTTTCTTCATGAAAATTTGAAATCTATTTTATGATTACGGCAAGTATTAATCCTTCCGTCGTCAATGGTACTATTGTAATGCCTGGCTCAAAGAGTATTACCCAGCGTGCATTGGCGCTTGCATTTTTACATAAGGGAACAACTACCATTAGTAATCCAGGGGATAGTGATGACAGCATCATGGCGATGAAAATCATTCAATCATTTGGGGCTAACATTACTGTCGATACAAATAGAACGATTCGAGTTCAAAGTTCAGGCGAAATAAAATCTCCCACTGTTATTGATTGTGGCGAAAGTGCATTGAGTGCCAGAATTTTTGCTTCTGTTGCGGCTTTGAGTAATTTTCCTGTGATTCTGAGAGGTCAAAAAAGTCTTTTGAATAGAAAAATGAATTTCTTTGCCGATGTTTTTCCTCTGTTGAATGTTCAGTTTGCATCACAAGAGGGATGTCTTTCTTTTGAAATTAAAGGGCCAATGCTACCTTGCAATATTACAATTAATGCTGCTGAAAGTTCTCAATATCTTACAGGTTTGCTGATGGCTTTTTCTAAGGCAGCATCCGTTGATCTGAGTATTTTTGTGAAAGGGCTTAAAAGTAAACCTTATATCGACCTTACCTTATCTTTATTAAATCAATTCGGGTACAACGTTACCCATGATAATTATTCTGTTTTTCATATTTCTCCCTCTTTTGAAATAAATGAACGAATTGAATATAGTGTAGAAGGAGATTGGAGCAATGCTTCTATAATGGCTGTAGCCGGAGCAATTGCTGGAAGTGTTACTTTGAAAGGATTGAATATTGATTCTCTTCAGGGCGACAAGATTATTCTTGATATATTGAAAAAATGCGGAGCTGGTATAAAAATAGATGATGATACTATTACTATAAGTAAGTCAGATGCCTTGCTTGCTTTCAATTTTGATGCTACTGATTTTCCCGATCTTTTTCCTCCTCTTGCTGTGTTAGCAGCCTGCTGTAGTGGAAGGTCTTCTATTGCTGGAGTTTCCAGATTGTATAATAAAGAAAGCAATCGCGCGGTAGCAATACGCAACATGTTGTCTTCTATTGGAATTTATTGCGAAATTTCTGCTGATACACTTTTTATTGATGGAGGCCTTATCAAGGGAGGTATTGTTGATTCCTTCGGAGACCATCGTATAGCTATGGCTGCCGGAATTGCAGGGTTACAATCTTTTCAAGGAGTGCAAATCGTTAATGCTGAGGTAGTAAAGAAATCCTATCCTGCATTTTTTGATGTACTCTTATCATTAGGGGCTTCCGTATCTTTGTCTACCGAATAACTAACACGATGAATTCCTTTGGAAGAAATTTTAGGATACAAATTTTTGGCGAATCTCATGGAGTTTCTGTAGGGATAATTATAGATGGTTGTCCTGCTGGCCTTGCCTTATCTGTAGAGGATTTTATTTTTGATCTTGATCGCAGAAGAGGGGCTGTATTAAAAGGAACGACTTCAAGAAATGAAGATGATATTCCAAATATCACTTCTGGCGTTTTTAATGGCTTCACCACAGGAGCGCCAATTCTCATTATTTTTGAAAATAAAGATGTTAGGAGCAGCGATTATGAAAAGGTAAGAGAGATACCTCGTCCCGGGCATGCTGATTTTGTTGCAGCTATAAAAGCTGGAGGGTATCAAGACTTCAGGGGCAGCGGTCATTATAGCGGACGACTTACTGTGGCACATGTAGCTGCAGGAGTAGTAGCAAAAAAAATACTTCTACATACACAAGATAACCCCGTTCTCTGCCAATCATCTATTATTGAAGCAGGGGGCGAGAAAGATATAGAAAGAGCCATTGATAAAGCAATTGCTGCTAATGATAGTATTGGAGGCATTGTAGAATGTAAGGCAGTTGGACTACCTATGGGGTTAGGCGAACCCTTTTTTGATTCTATGGAATCACTGATTAGTCATATTGTTTTTTCTATACCTGCAATTCGTGGAATTGAATTTGGTACTGGGTTTAAAGCAGCTCGTTTATTTGGTAGTGAGCATAACGATGCTTTACAAAATGAAAAAGGTAAAAATTTATCTAATCATGCGGGAGGGATAACGGGCGGACTTACTAATGGAAATGATTTGGTATTTAGGGTTGCCGTAAAACCAACGTCTTCAACACCCAAGGCCCAAGAGTCTTTGAATATTAAAACTGGAGAGTTAGAAAATTTCTCTATCAAAGGGAGGCATGATTTGTGTATTGCTTTACGTGTGCCAGTAATTCTCGAATCGGTTACGGCTTGTGTAATTACAGATATTCTCATGCAGTCAGGAAAATTACCTGTAACGATTAATCCAAAAAAAATCTCCAGTAATAATTATTACTGAAGATTAGTTCTTTTTTGTTTAGTCGTTTATCTTATTAATACCACTGATCCTTTCATTTCAATTTGTTTTCCATTGATGTCGGTACCCTTGAGTATCCAAATATAAGTTCCTATTAATTGATGTCTTCCTCTGAAAGTTCCATCCCAACCTCTCAACCACTGATTCGTTTCAAAAATAATCTCACCATATCGATTATAAACTCTAAACCAATCTGTTTTAGCAATACCTACAGGAACTGGACGGAAAATATCATTTAATCCATCTCCATTTGGTGAAAAAGCATTGGGTACATAGTATGTTGGACCATCATATACCTTTACGAATACGGTATCACTTCCAATGCATCCTGCAATATCAGTAACGGTAACAAAAAACCTTGTATCATTTTGTATGATTGCAATTGGCGAATTAGAATTAATGTCATTTAATGGCGCTGCTGGGCTCCAAATATAAGTAGCACCTCCTGATGCATAAAGCTGTATAGGGATGTTAGTACCAGTAATTGTATCATTACCTGCAAAGGCTGGTACTGGTGGTTGTTTCCCAATTGTTACCTGATCGGTAATACTATAATTACAGCCATAATTATCAGTAACAGTAAGTGTAAATATAGTGCTGGTAGTAATTAGTGCAGTTGTATTTGCACTATTTGGAGAGGCAACAAGTGCTGAAGGGCTCCATAAATAATTTATAGTTCCTGAAAGATTGCTGGCACTTCCATGCAGGTTACATAACTGTTGATCAAAACATATGGCACTGTCTAGTCCAGCATCAGCTATTGGCTTATGAAGTACATTGATTATAATAGTATCCGATCTTTGGCAAACGCCCCATGTTGCATTAAGGATATAGGTGCAAGTGTCAATTGGTGTAGCTATTGCATTTTTAATAGATGGATTATTAAGGGTGCTTAATGGTGCATCTGGGGAAGTCCATGAAAAAATAGTTGTCTGTGTATTTGTCACCGGTTGAAAAGTAATAGAGCTTTCGCGACAAATTATTGTATCTGAAGGGTCAAGCAGAAGAAACATATTATCTATGCGAGTTACTACAACATTCGTTTGAGCTGTACATTGGTCATTATCTTTTACTATGATATTTGCAAAATTTCCATCAGGAACAGTAAATGAATTGCCTGCTTGAAAGGTTGTTCCGTTATTAACAGAGTAACTGTATGCAGGAGTACCTCCAGCTGCACTGATAATAATCGTGCCATCATTACCTCCACAAGATGCAGGAGAACTTATAGCTGATGCGGTTAATAATGTTGGTTCAATAAGTGTTAGTGTAGTGTCTTTGATGCAACCTGCGTTATCCTGAATGCGAATTGTATAAGAACCATCTGGTAAGCCATTGAAAGTAGCAGAAGGCTGATAGCTGGCTCCTCCATCAATAGAATATTGATAGGGACTCACACCGTTGGAAGGGTTTGCTGATATAGATCCATCAATACTTCCATTACATAAGGGCATAGAGAGAGAAATACTAGTTGTGAGAAGTGAATTAGTGCTAAGTAATATTGCATTAGTCCCAGTGCATCCTGCGATATTCCTTATATCGATGGAATAATTGCCTGGTGCAAGTCCCGAAAATAAATTAGAAGACTGGAATGCCCCGCTGTTTAGTGAGTATTCATAAGGGCCTGAACCACTTGTAGGATTTATTGTAATTGTACCATCATTTATTGATGCACAAGGTGGATTTGCAGAAACAATATTTGATGTAATACTTATGCCAGGCAAAACATTAACTGATGCAGTACCCTGACATCCAAATGCATCTGTGAAATTAATATTGTGAATGCCATTAGAGACGCCTGTGAAAATATTACTAGCTTGACTTGTACCTAAGTCAAGAGAAAAAAGAAAAGGATTGGAGCCTCCTAATGTAGTTACAGTAATAGTGCCATCATTAACTCCTGGACAAGCAGTTGGAGTTGATAAGGCACTGCCAGTAGGATTAGCACCAAATCTAACAGTATCTATCGCAGTTCCTGAACAGCCATTTGCATCCGTGAATATGGCAGTATGAGGTCCGGCAGTAATCCCCAAAAATGTTGCATTTGATTGAGAAGGGCCTCCATCTATAGAAAAGCTAAATGGTAAAGTTCCTGTTGTAGGTGCCACAGTTAAAGTGCCGTTGCTTGCAACGGAGCAAGAGGCAATAGTTGAAGTAGCATTTCCTGTTATTATAGCTCCTGTATCCACTAAAATATTTGATATAATACCAGAACAACCTGAAGGATTTGTGAAGGTTACAGAATAGGTATTGGGGGCTAATCCTGTAAATAGGGGATTGTTATTTTGGATGATACTTCCAGGATTTAAGGTGAAAGTATAGTTGTCAGGTATATTGGGATTAATGGCAATAGACCCATTATTTGCGCCTCTACATGAAGTATTTACTGCATTAGCAGTTCCGCTAAGCGTTGAGCCTGCACTCAAAATAATATTTGAAATTGTTCCGGAGCAGCCTGCTGCATTACTAATGGCAATAGAATAAGTATTTGGCGCTAATCCTGTAAATAGGGGATTGTTATTTTGTATGGTACCCCCAGGAGTAAGGGTGTAGGTGTAATTACCCGAAGGAGTTGGACTTGCTGTAATTGACCCATCTGATGAACTTGAGCAACTAGCATTAGTAGTGCTAGCTGTTCCTGTTAATTGGGTAACAATAACTGAAGTTGATGATTGGCAAGTAGATCCTGAAGGTGTTGTTGCCGTAATAACATATGTATATGATCCAGGAACTGAGGGCGCAGTTAGGCCAGTAGGATTTTGTTGGGTTGATGAATAGCAATTGGGCCCTAGCCATAAATAGGTGCCCCCTGTAACAGAGGTGGTATTTAGATTGAAGGTAGCACCTGCACAAATTGGCCCTGTATTGGATGCAGTTATATTGCAAATTACTGCACAGTTCGTTGCCGCAGTTCCTCCTGTTTGTTGAAAAGAGATAGTGCCTGGCAGGTTTGAGAAATTTGTAATCATTAACAAATAAAATTCGCCAGCTATAGCATTAGGAATAGTTGCTACTTCGGTTGCAGCTATTGAATAACTGCAATCAACGATGTTTAAGGCGCTGATATTACTGCAGCCATTAGTTGATGAAGTAAATGGCCCCCAAAGAGCAAAATCTACATCTAAAGTACCTCCGGTTAAATCCTTTTGTTTTATTGTTATTGATATAGTTCCTGAATTTTGAATCTGTAAAAAATACCATACAGGATTTGGAGTGGTTAGTAAACAATCATAAATACCTCCGCCTCCAAGTGAAGGGACATTTGTATTATTAGAGAATGAGTAGTTTGTTCCTGTGCAAAATGGAATTGCGCTTTGGCATTGGTCTCCAGCACCTACAGGGGGAGGCACGCTAGCACATATGCCAAATGTTCCATTGTTATCATTGCCAAACTCCCACACTCTTACCCAAAGTGTATCTCCTACATTTAAATTATTTAATCCAATATAAGGCATCGACCCATTACCGGATAAATCATCGCATGCTAATAAAATAAGATTATTGCAAGTGCCTTTATAAATAGCCATGTCCCCATCCGTCATAAAATCTGCCAGTGTGTTTATGGAAATCGATCCATTGCAGGGTACAGCTACTTTAAACCAAACATCACCTCCAAGATAAGATCCGCATCCTGGGGCAGGTGCTCCAGTAGTTCCTGTAGCACTTTCATTAGTAAAAGTTTGGTAACTGCATGTTTGCTGAGCACTTATTAAAATAGCATTACAAGGGTTATCGTTAGCAGGAGGTGGTGGAGGAATGGTAACACAAATACTGAAGGTTCCGTTGTTGTCATTTAAATATTCCCAAAACCTTATCCAGATAGTGCTTCCGGGCGTTAATCCTGTTAAGGTAAGGTAGGGCATCAAGCCGTTCGGGCTAGAATCATCATCACAAGAAATAAGTGTAAGACTGCCGCATGTACCACTATAAACAGCCATTCCACCGTCTGTCATTACTCCAGTATTAGAGTTGATTCTAATGGATCCTCCCGCAGGGACTACTACCTGAAACCAAACATCTCCACCAACATAATTGGCACAACCTGGCGCAGTAACTCCAGCTGTTGCTGTTGCGCTGGCGTTAGTGTATTGTACGTAGTTGCAATTTAATGAAGCGGTTAAAACAGTAGCATTGCAAGGGTCATCGTTCGGAGGGGCTGCAAAAGTAGAAAAGCTTGAAAATATTATTATTAACGAAATAAAATATCTCATGTTCGGGAATCTGATATTAAAATGCAATTTAATTTTTGCCATTTGAAAAATATATTTAAAGATATTAGCTAAAATATTTTCAGGGGGGGAAGGATAAATTATAAATGTATTATACTATGTATGTCAATCTATTTTTTAATTATAAAGTATTAATCCTAAGTATTTTGAATACAATTTAATAAAAAAAATATAAATACCCAAAAAGAGCTATTTATTAGGGGTAATTGCCTGAATTCTAATAGTAATGTTTAATCAACTCTGGTAATCTTTACCACATTAGTAGGAAGATGAAGAGCTATTGGAGTACTTCCTGTATTAACTACTACATCACCCGAGCACAAAAATCCTCTTTCCTTCAAAATATTTATCTGGTCGAAGATAATATCGTCAAGGCTTTCTTCTTCTGCATAATAGAATGCTCTTACACCCCAGCTTAAACTAAGTTGGCTAATTAGGGAGCGTTCTTTACTGAATATATAAAGTGGGGCCTTGGGTCTATAGCTGCTTAGCATAAAGGCAGTATATCCACTTTGAGTCATCCCAATAATTGCATTGGCATTTGATTCTTTAGCAAGTTTGCAAGCTGAATAACAGACGGCATCGCTCAAAAATGAAGGTGAATGTGGTTGAGGAGTGAGTATTTCTTCTTTGTCGTATTCGTAGGCAGTATTTTCTACTTCAAGAATAATTTTACTCATGGTAGCAACTGCAAGTTCGGGGTAGGAGCCCGTTGCAGTTTCGCCGCTTAACATAACAGCATCTGCACCTTCAAGTACGGCATTTGCTACATCACTTACCTCACTTCTATTAGGCTTGGTGCGATCAATCAGACTTTCCATCATTTGTGTAGCAACAATAACGGGTTTAGCACGGCGCATACATTTTCTGATGATATCTTTTTGCAAAATAGGTACTTTTTCTATTGGGATCTCGATTCCAAGATCACCTCTTGCAATCATAATGGCATCACTTTCTATAATAATGTCGCGAATATTCTTAAGGGCCTCGGGCATTTCAATTTTTGCAATAACTTTAATCTTGCTGTTATTTTTGTCTATTATCTTTTTAAGATCAGTGATATCCTTTGGTTTTCTTACAAATGATAAAGCTACCCAGTCCATTTTTTCTTGAATGATAAAATCCAAGTCGGCTAAATCTTTTTCAGTAAGGGAGGGCATTGTAAGTTCGCTGTCTGGGAAGTTTACTCCTTTTTTAGGCAGTAGCTTTCCTCCAAGTGTTATAGAAGCAAGTAGTTCATTTTTATTAAGTATTTCTTTGGCTACGAGTTCCATCTTGCCATCGTCCATAAAAATTCTATCACCGGCCTTGATGTCTTTAGTAAGATTAGGATAGGAGATAAAAATCTTTGAACTATTGCCCAATATTTGGGTTGAAGTAAGAATGCATTCCTCTCCATCTTTAAGAGTTATTGTGTCATTTTCTAATGCGCCTACTCGAATTTTTGGTCCTTGCAGATCAGCAAGGATAGAAATATTGTAAGGTTCATTTTTAATAATATTTCTAATATGATCAATCACTGCCTTTTTATCTTCATGAGTGCCGTGCGAAAAATTAAGGCGGAAAACATTCGTACCTGCTTTTACCAAAGCAAGCAGTTTTTCGTAAGTATCGCATGAGGGGCCAACAGTAGCTACAATTTTTGTTCTTTTCTGAGAATGGGCAAGCCCTGCCTGCTTGTCCATATTTATATGTAGATATTTATCGAGATTTTTTTTCATTTAATTAGTTTTTTAATAATTCTTCAGCTAGCAAGTATTTTCCCAATCTTAATCCATTCCTCACTTATTTTTTGTTTTTTCTTGACTGCCTCTGTAAGTGGGATGTAGTTCATTCTATTGTTTACAATACCAACAAAAACGTTGAATTTTCCTTCTATTAAACATTCTACTGCATGATAACCCATGCGGCTTGCCAGGAGTCTGTCCATGCAAGTAGGAGAGCCGCCGCGCTGGATATGTCCAAGTATGCAAACGCGCACCTCCATTCCTGGAACATGAGCATTGATTGCTTTTTCTACTTCAAGCGCACCTCCAAATTCATCCCCTTCGGCCACTACAATTAGATTTACCAGCTTATGACGTTTTTCTTTTTCCTGAATAGATAAGATAATATCTTCAATTACTGTTTTGCGTTCAGGAATCAGAATGTGTTCAGCCCCTGTAGCAATACCACTGTATAAAGCAATATACCCAGCATCTCTTCCCATTACTTCAATAACAAATAGTCTGTTGTGTGAGTCTGCAGTGTCTCTTATTTTGTCTATTGCTTCAAGTGCTGTATTTACTGCTGTATCAAAACCAATAGTGAAATCTGTTCCTGCAATATCCTTATCTATGGTACCTGGTAAGCCTATACAAGGAATGTCAAATTCGCTACTGAATACCTGGGCACCCCTGAAGCTTCCATCACCACCTATAACCACCAAGCCATTGATGCCATATTTTTTAAGATTGGTATAAGCAGTTTTTCGTCCTTCGTACTCGAGAAATTCTTTGCACCTTGCTGTTTTCAATATAGTGCCTCCGCGTTGTATAATATTTGCAACACTGCGACTCTCAAGTAATACAATATCATCCTCAACTAAACCGCTATAACCTCTCATGACACCATATACTTCAATTCCATGATAAATGGCAGTACGCACTACCGCACGTATAGCGGCATTCATACCGGGGCTATCACCTCCGCTGCATAGTACTCCTATCTTGGTTACTTTTTTATTCATATTTTTTACATTTTTTCAGGTACATGAATACCTAATAATTGCATTCCTGAACGAATCACATTTGCACACATGCTTGAGATGCGCAAACGCAATTGTTTTTTTTCTTCTGATTCTGCATTGGCAATAGAGTGTTCAGCATAAAATGAGCTGAATTTCCGAGCTAGAGTATACACGTATATTGCTATAGATGAAGGATCTGTTTCTTTTGCAGCTTGTTCAAGTACTAAAGGGAATTGCTCAAGCATTATTAATAAATCTTTTTCTAAAGGGAGTAAAGAATTATTTATAAATACATCCGAGCTAATCTGATTTTTTCTAAGAATAGATTTTATTCTAGCATGATTAAACTGAATAAATGGTCCTGTAAACCCATGGAAATCGATACTCTCATTTGGATCAAAAACCATACGCTTTTTTGGGTCCACTCTCAACAGGAAGAATTTTAATGCGCCCAGGCCAATATCTTGAACAAGTTTATTTAATTCTTCTTTTGTAAAATCTTCTACTTTACCAAGTTGTTCAGTTTTTTCGCGTGCAACCTGTTCCATTTCTGAAACAATATCATCTGCATCCACCACAGTTCCTTCTCGGCTTTTCATTCTTCCCGTAGGCAATTCTACCATGCCATAGCTTAAATGATGAATGCCTTTTGCAAAGGGGAGGTTTAATTTTTCACAAATGAGCTGCAATACTTTCATGTGATAATTCTGCTCGTCAGCAATCACGTAAATACTTTCATCTGTTTTATACTCATCATATTTTTGTTTCGCCAATCCAATATCCTGTGTGATGTAAACAGAAGTGCCGTCTTTGCGAAGCACAATTTTTTCATCTAAACCTTCAGCAGTAAGATCAATCCATACACTACCATCTTCCTTTTTAAAAAAAACCTTGTCTTTAATGCCCTGTTCTACTAGGTCTTTACCCAAGAGGTAAGTTTTACTTTCATAATAAGTGCGGTCAAAATCGCTGCCTATTTTTTTATAGGTAGTATCAAATCCTTCATACACCCAACTATTCATTTTTTTCCAAAGGCTAATTACTTTTTCATCGCTTGCTTCCCAGTCTTGAAGCATCCTTCGTGTTTCCTCCATCAGCGCTGATTCTTTTTCTGCTACTGCTTCAGATTTTCCGCTTGCCATCAGCTCGCTCATTTCTTTTTTATATTCATAATTGAAGCGCACATAATAATCTCCTACAAAATGGTCGCCCTTAAGTTCGGTGGATGCAGGTGTGGCTCCGTTGCCATAGCGTTGCCATGCTACCATGCTTTTGCATATATGTATACCGCGATCATTCACCACACAGGTTTTTATCACTTCATTCCCGTTGGCTTTTAATATTTCTGCAACAGACCATCCCAAGAAATTATTTCTTAAATGACCAAGGTGCAAGGGCTTATTGGTATTAGGAGAGGAATATTCCACCATCATCTTTTTTCCAGTGGGCTTAATAAAGCCAAAGCTTTCATTATTAAATTGATCTTTTAAAAAATGGATCCAATAAGCATCAGTTACTGTGAGGTTAAGAAATCCCTTTACTATATTAAAATTAGAAAACAGATCGGGGTGGTGCTCAATGAGGTCTTTTCCCAAAGCCTGACCTAAGTCTTCTGGCTTGACCCTGAGCAATTTCACCAGGGCAAATAATACAATAGTATAATCCCCTTCAAATTCGGGTCGGGTTTGATTGATCTGATAATCAGCATCTAAGAACATCCGGTCATAAAGGCGGGATAAACTTTCTTTGGTATACTGCTGAAGGCTTTTGACTATGGACATGGGCTGTAATTCGGGGGCAAATTTAACTAATAAAAGGCTAATTCACTTTTTAAGCCTTTAAAAGCCTGATATGTTTTACCTTTGCACATTTTCAGACTATGATAAGTGTAAATAACGTAACCCTTGCCTTTGGCAAAAGGGTATTATTCGACGAGGTGAATGTGAATTTCATCAAAGGCAATTGCTATGGTATTATCGGTGCCAATGGGGCCGGGAAGTCCACTTTTTTAAAGATCCTTAGCGGTGATATCGAGGCCAATAAGGGTACTGTAGATATTACTCCAGGGGAGCGTATGGCAGTGCTTAATCAAAATCAGTTTGCTTTTGATGAGCATACAGTACTGAATACTGTGCTGATGGGCCACAAGAAAATGTGGGAAATTATGCATAAACGTGATGCCATTTATGCAAAAGCTGATTTTACCGAGGCCGACGGATTGCTTGCAGGTGAATTAGAACACCAATTTGGCGAAATGGGCGGCTACACCGCAGAAAGTGATGCAGCAACTTTACTAAGTGAACTGGGAGTACTTGATGAGTTTCATCAGGTGCCTATGAGGGATATTAGTGCAAATATTAAAGTGCGGGTGTTGTTAGCTCAGGCTCTTTTTGGAAATCCCGATATATTATTGCTGGATGAGCCTACCAATAATCTTGATGTTGAAACTATAGGATGGCTCGAGAATTTTCTTGCCGACTATGAAAATATTGTACTAGTTGTAAGTCACGATCGTCACTTTCTTGATAGTGTATGTACTCACGTGGCTGATGTGGATCGGAGCAAGATTAAAGTGTATACCGGTAATTATTCTTTCTGGTACGAAAGTTCTCAGCTTGCAGCACGCCAGCAGAGCGATAAAAATAAGAAGGTAGAAGATAAACGAAAAGATCTTCTTGAGTTCATTGCACGATTCAGCGCCAATGCGTCAAAATCTAAACAAGCCACCAGCCGAAAGAAAGCCCTTGAAAAATTGGTTATTGAAGATATACAGCCTAGTAATAGAAAATATCCCGGAATTATTTTTAAGCAAGAGCGAGAAGTGGGGAATGAAATCTTGAAGGTTATTAATCTTTCTAAGTTGGCTGATGGAAAAAGGGTTTTTGATAAATTAAATTTTGATTTTCAGAAGGGACAGAAGATTGCTTTTATTGGTCGCGATCCAATTTCTGTTACTACTTTTTTCGAAGTCATTAATCAAAAGATTATTGCTGATTCGGGTTCAGTTGAATGGGGTACTACCATTACTAAGGCCTATTTGCCTAATGATAATACAGAGTTTTTTCAAGCTAAAGATTTTAATCTAATGGAATGGCTCAGGCAATTTGTTCCTCCCCATATTACTGGGGTAGACGAGGATTTTCTTCGTGGATTTTTAGGAAAGATGTTGTTCAGTGGCGATGAAATATTGAAGAAAACATCCGTGCTCAGTGGGGGTGAAAAGATGCGTTGTATGATCAGTAGGATGATGCTCCAAAATCCTAATGTGCTAATACTTGATGAACCTACTAATCATCTCGACCTAGAAAGTATCTCCTCTTTTAATGAAAGCATGATTAATTTCCCTGGCATTGTAATGATTGCCACACATGATCATCAGTTTATGCAATCGGTTGCCAATAGAATTATTGAAATTACTCCTGTAGGTATGATTGATAGACTGATGACTTATGATGAATATCTTGCAGATGAGAGAGTAAAAGTGATGAGAGAAGAAATGTATGGCGTCTCTGTTTAGATTTTTTCTAATTTAATTGCCAAAAATTGTTTACGTTTTTTTAAATTAGAGATAATTTTATTAAAGTTGTTTGAGGTGCGAATGACATGTGTTGTAATTTCGGTATATTATTAATTGATTCTAATTATTATTAATGAAGTCCAGACTTACTTCTTTTCTTGATTTTTTTTATCCTCCATTTAGGGCTATCATGCCTTTTCAAACATTTCGTTACGCTGCTTGCGGTGCCATTAATACATTGCTCGGCCTAATTTTATATTCAATATTATACACTCATATTTTTGAGGCTACTGATGTAGTGATAGGGCATTTTATTTTTAAGCCTCATACTGCGGCATTACTAATTTCATTTTGTTTTAATTTTTCTTTTGGTTTTCTTTTAAATAAATATATTGTTTTTACATCCTCCAATCTTAGGGGACGTATTCAGTTATTCCGATATTTACTTTCTTTCCTTTCTAATCTGGCTATTAATGTGCTTCTATTGAAATTAATGGTAGAACAGCTTCATTGGGATGCTATTATTAGTCAGGTCATCACCACCTGCATCGTGGTGGCAATAAGTTATTTCAGCCAAAAACATTTTTCTTTTAAGGCTGTACCTGACGAATTGTAATTAATTGAGGGTCAGACTATTGCAAAAACTGACATTTTTTCATATTTTTTGGCTTGGCACAATGATTGTCTGTCATATGTAAATATTAATAAAAAACATATGGGAAAGATCATTGGAATAGACCTAGGAACAACAAACAGTTGTGTTTCCGTAATGGAAGGAAACGAACCCGTTGTAATAGCAAATGATGAGGGTCGTCGTACTACCCCTTCAGTTGTTGCTTTTTTAAAGTCAGGCGAACGTAAAGTAGGGGATCCTGCTAAGCGCCAGGCCATCACAAATCCGCAAAATACGATCTCTAGTGTAAAGCGTTTTATGGGCCGTCGTTTTGATGAAGTCACTGAAGAAAGTTCGCATTGGAGTTATAAAGTTATGAAAGGGGATAATAACACCATTCGTATTGATATTGATGGCAGGTTGTATACTCCTCAGGAAATTAGTGCAATGGTGCTTCAAAAAATGAAGAAAACTGCTGAAGATTATTTAGGCCAGGAAGTTAGTGAAGCGGTTATTACTGTTCCTGCTTATTTTAATGATGCCCAGCGTCAGGCTACAAAGGAAGCTGGTGAAATTGCCGGATTAAACGTACGTCGTATTGTTAATGAACCTACTGCAGCTGCCCTTGCTTATGGCCTTGATAAAAAAGGGAAAGATCAGAAGATTGTGGTATTTGATCTTGGTGGTGGCACTTTCGATATTTCTGTTTTGGAATTAGGTGATGGTGTGTTTGAAGTAAAATCAACCAATGGGGATACTCACTTAGGGGGCGATGATTTTGATAAGGTGATAATGGATTGGTTGGCTGATGAGTTTAAAAAAGACGAAGGGATAGACTTGCGTAAAGATCCTATGGCACTTCAGCGTTTGAAAGAAGCATCTGAAAAAGCAAAGGTTGAACTTTCTTCTTCTCCTGAAACTGAAATCAATCTGCCTTATGTAACGGCAGTTGATGGTGTGCCTAAACACTTAGTAAAAAAACTAGCCCGCGCTAAATTTGAAGCCTTAGCTGATAATCTTTTTGATCGTTGTTTAAAGCCCTGCGAAAAGGCATTGAAAGATGCCGGAATCAGTACTTCCGAAATTGATGAGGTAATTCTGGTTGGGGGTAGTACTCGTATTCCAAAAGTGCAGGAAATAGTTGAGAAATATTTTGGCAAAAAACCTAATAAAGGAGTGAATCCTGATGAAGTTGTAGCAATAGGTGCCGGTATTCAGGGTGCTGTATTGAGCGGCGACATTAAAGATGTTCTCTTGCTTGATGTAACTCCACTTTCTCTTGGTATTGAAACTATGGGTGGTGTAATGACAAGATTAATTGAGAGCAATACTACTATACCTACAAGAAAATCGGAAGTATTCAGTACTGCCAGCGATAACCAGCCTGGTGTTCAAATTCATGTGCTTCAGGGTGAAAGGCCAATGGCTCCGCATAACAAGAGCTTAGGAACTTTTAATTTGGATGGTATTCCGCCTGCTCCACGTGGTGTACCTCAGGTGGAAGTAACCTTCGATATTGATGCCAATGGTATTCTTAATGTAAGTGCCAAGGATAAAGGAACTGGTAAAGAACAGAAAATACGAATAGAGGCAGGTAGTGGACTTAGTAAAGAAGATATCGAAAAAATGAAAAATGAGGCAAAGGCAAATGAGGAAACTGATCGTTTAGAAAAAGAAAAAGTAGATAAGGTTAATGCTGCAGACAGCCTGATTTTTCAGACTGAAAAACAATTAAAAGAGTATGGTGATAAGGTGCCTGCTGATAAAAAAGGACCTATCGAAGAGGCTTTGAATAATTTGAAGGAGGCGCACAAATCACAGGATTTTTCAAAGATTGATAGCGCAACTACCGAATTGAATACAGCCTGGACCGCAGCCAGTGAAGAAATATATAAAGCGACTCAGAGTCAACCCGGTGCTGATGGCCAGGATGCACAGCCTCAGGGATCGAACAATGAAAATGTTACTGATGCTGAATTTGAAGAAGTTAAATAAGAAGTAATATTTCTGATAATAAAAAACGCAGCTTTGGGCTGCGTTTTTTATTGTAATAGCTTGAAAAAATATTTCTTACATCAGGTCAAGTGCCAATGCAAAGAAAGTAACATTAAAAGGAAGTACCATTGAACAGTATCCGCCAGCGAATGAATATACCCAGAAAAAGGCGGCTACGGAAAGAAGAAAAAGGATCCAGTATAAACCAGTTGATCTTTTTGCAGTTGTCATAAAAAGTTATTTTTTGCAAATATAAATGACTATAAATAAAGGGATAAAAATATTTTCAGAGCTACAGCCGGTCAATCTCATTATATTGCCTCTCGAAATGTAAAAAATCCTCCAAAAAATACTACAATCTAATTGGAAGTTTGCGTCTATGCCATTTAAAGTTTCATATAAAGCCATTAATTCTCCTTTTATTAATCCCTTTACTATTGCCAAGGGTACTAAAACGCATCAGCCTGCCTTAATTGTTAAACTTGAATTTGTAGGCTTGAGTGGATATGGTGAGGCGCCTGCAATAGCCTATTATAATATTCCGGTTGATAAAATGATAGAGGATCTTGAATCAAAAAGAGCAGTACTCGAAAAATTTAGTCTTACAGATTCTGAAAGATTTTGGCATTTTTTACATCATTTATTTCCGGGCAATTCCTTTTTGGTTTGCGCATTGGATATGGCAGGTTGGGATCTTTTTGGCAAGCTGAAAAGAAAGCCTCTTTTTGAACTTTGGAATCTTGATCCTAAACAAGCCCCTCTCACTGATTTTACAATTGGAATTGATAGCCCTGAAGTGATGATAGAAAAAATGAGGAAAATGCCCTGGCCTATTTATAAAGTAAAAGTTGGATTTGATGGAGATATTGAGGTGCTTAAAAAGCTTCGTGCTAATACAGATGCTATTTTTAGAGTGGATGCCAATGAGGGATGGTCTTTAGAACAGGCTTTAGAAAAGATTCCTCAGATGAAAGAGCTTGGCGTTGAATTGGTAGAGCAGCCCTTGAACAAAGATGATTGGGAAGGGATGAAAAAACTATATGCGGCTTCTTCATTACCTATTTTTGCAGATGAATCTTGCGTGAAAGAACATGATGTATTGAAATGTGTAGGTAAGTTTCATGGAATTAATATAAAATTGACAAAGTGTGGCGGCATCACACCTGCTAGAAGGATGATACAAAAGGCAAGAGAGGAAGGATTGCAGGTGATGCTAGGTTGTATGAATGAAACATCTCTTGGATCTGCGGCCTTGGCTCATTTAGCACCATTGGTTGATAAAATTGATATGGATGGACCTTTGCTGCTTGGAGAAGATACAGCTTCGGGCTTGTCATTCGAAAAGGGTAGAATTATATTCCCCACAGGCCCTGGGCTTGCTGTTACTGTTAAAGATTTTTAAACCTTATTTGCGATTTTTAAATATGACTCCTGAAAGAAAAGAAAGACTCCTTGCTGTATTAAATAAAAGACAGCCTGAACTAACGGTGGTGCTTGAGAATGTGGCTGATCCTCATAATATCTCTGCTGTAATGCGCACTTGTGATGCTGTTGGTATTCAGGATATTTATATTCTCAATACACGTATTCCGATCCACAAAAAATGGAGTGCAAAAACTTCGTCCAGTGCTGAAAAGTGGTTAACAGTTCATCAGTTTACTGATGCAAAAGAATGTTTTACTGAAATTAGAAAGCGCTTCAGTAAAGTATATACTACACATTTGGCTTCAAATTCAAAAGACCTTTATAAATTGAATCTTACGGAATCCGTTGCTTTAGTGTTTGGTAATGAACACAGTGGCGTTACTGAGGAGATTCTTCAATATACTGATGGCAATTTTATTATACCTCAGGTGGGCATTATTAAGTCGTTGAATATTTCTGTAGCCTGTGCAGTATCACTTTATGAGGCATTTCGTCAAAAACATCTAGCAGGCCATTACGATACGCCACGTCTTGAAGGAGAGCAGCTACAAAAACTTACATCTGAATGGGAGTTGAATCTTGATCAATAATCTTTACTTTTTTGCTTGATATATTTTTAATGAATGTTAGATTCTACTGTATGAATATAGTAAGTTAATGATAGGGTATCTTGATGACCTTAAACAAATAAAATAAGTATAATAGTTGTAATTTAAATTATGAATGAACTTACTGCATATTTTGAAAAGAATAAGAAGGCCTGGAATTCCATGACGCCTTATCATATTGCTTCTGAATTTTATAATCAAAAAGAATTTTTAAATGGCAAGCAATCGCTCAATCAAATTGAGCTTGAACTTTTAGGAGATGTACGTGGGAAGAAAATATTGCATTTACAATGTCATTTTGGACAGGATACAATTAGCTTACATCGATTAGGGGCGCATGTAACTGGAGTGGATTTTTCTGATGAAGCTATTGATGCAGCGAGAGCCACTGCAAAGCAGCTGCATTTGAATACAGATTTTATTTGTGCTAATATTTTTGATTTGCCTGAAGTGCTTAATGAAAAATTTGATATTGTTTTTACGAGTTATGGAGTACTTGGTTGGTTGCCCGATATGAAAAAGTGGGCAGAGCTTGTGGCTCATTTTTTAAAACCATCAGGAAGACTAGTATTAGTTGAATTTCATCCGGTAATTTGGATGCTGGATAATAATTTTGAAAAAATTGCTTATGACTATTTTGTTTCGAATCCCATTATTGAAACCATGGAGGGTACCTATGCCAACAGGCAGGCGCCTATATCGAATGAAAATGTATCCTGGAACCATGGATTAGCTGAAGTGCTTGACAATCTGTTACAAGCCAACTTTCATATTGATTCATTTGAAGAATTTGACTATTCTCCTTATCCCTGCTTTCATGGAATGGTAGAGGAGGTTCCTCTAAAATTCAGAATTGGGCATATCAAACACAGAATACCTATGATTTATAGTCTTTCTGCCTCTTTAAGTAATAAGTAATCAGGATATTACGTTAATAGCTGTGTATATTTTTATTTTTTAAAAAATAATTATTAAATTGTATCATAATGAGGGAACAAAATTTATATAATCTTATTGGCCTTCAGGTTGCTACTTCAACAACCATTACAACCCGTTAGGGTTGTACATTATCATATCGCCCCAGGCTTTCAGCTTTTTCTCTTGAATCTTTCATTTACTTTTTATTAATTTTTTATGATAGTATTAAAATTTGGCGGTACATCCATGGGTACAAAAGATGCCATGAACCAAGTAATAAAGATTGCTGGTCAGAAAATGGAGCATAGCGATCTCATTATTGTAGTATCTGCTATGAGTGGCACAACTGACAACTTGCTTAACTCTGGTAAAATGGCTTCTGATCAGAATGATGGTTATAGAGAGCTAATCAGGATCTCGGAAGAAAGGCATATGAGTATCATTTCAGAATTAATACCTACCCAACATCAGAATGGGATTAAGGCCATCACAAAAAATTATTTTACTGAGATTCGTGAGCTGTGTAACGGCATTTATTTATTGGGTGAAATTTCTCCTCGAGTAAAAGACAGACTTGCGGGATATGGCGAGCTGATTTCTTCAAATATAATTGCTACCGTATTTAATGCAGGCGGCACTCCATGCGCCTGGAAAGATGCGCGCGAATTGGTTAGAACCAACTCTGCTTTTGGGAATGCTGCTGTTGATTTTTCAATTACAAATGAGGTTATTCGTGAATATTTTTTAACAAATCCCTCTCGCCTAACTGTAGTGCCTGGGTTTATTGCCACAGATGCTAGAAATATTTCTACAACGCTTGGTAGAGGTGGCTCAGACTATTCTGCAGCTATTATTGCAGCAGCGGTTGATGCAGAGTCGTTGGAGATTTGGACAGATGTGAGTGGCATGATGACGGCCGATCCAAGATGGGTGCCTAATGCAAAGATTATTCCTGAAATCTCTTATCAGGAGGCTATGGAATTATCGCATTTTGGAGCAAAGGTTATTTATCCACCAACTATTCAGCCTGTGTTGAATAAAAATATTCCTGCTTGGATTAAAAATACATTTCATCCTGATGACCATGGGACTGTGATAAGAAATAGTCAGGTGGCTTTAGATCAAAGTATAGTAAGAGGCATTTCAAGTATCAGTGATCTTGCGCTGCTTAGTCTTGAAGGGAGTGGCATGGTAGGTATTCCAGGATTTTCAAAAAGATTATTTGAAGCACTTGCCAAAGAGCAAATCAATGTGATATTGATTACACAAAGTTCATCTGAACATTCAATTTGTGTAGGAATTGATGTTAAAATGGCTGACCATGCTAAAAATACTATTGATATTGAATTTGAATATGAGATTGTTACAGAGAAAGTAAATCCGCTTTTTGTTGAAAGAGATCTTTCTATTGTAGCCTTGGTAGGCGATAATATGAAAAATCATACGGGTATAAGTGGTAAATTATTCTCTGCCTTGGGAAGAAATGGTGTAAACATCAGGGCCATTGCACAAGGTTCTTCGGAGAGAAATATTTCTGTGGTAATTGGCACATCGGATGTTCGTAAATCGGTGAATATATTGCATGAAGAATTCTTTGAAACCACTTTCAGGCAGATTAATTTATTTATTTCTGGAGTAGGTAATGTTGGTAGAAAATTTATTGGTCAGTTATTACAACAAAAGACATTTATGCAAGAAAATTTGCGTTTGCAGGTAAATGTGGTTGGAATGGCAAATAGTCGAACAATGAGATTTAAAGAAGATGGCATTGATCTTGCTGTTTGGGAACAGTCGCTAAAAGAAGGTGAGCCGGCTAATATTAAAGTATTTGCAGATGGAATTATTTCTCGTAATCTTCGCAATTCAATTTTTGTAGATATTACCGCTAATGCTGCAGTGGCTGATATTTATCCTTTGCTTTTAGAGAAAAGTATAGCAGTAGTTGCCTGTAATAAAGTAGCAGCCTCTTCAGCCTATGTTAATTATAAAAAACTAAAGGATCTTTCTGCTGAATACAATGCACCCTTTCTTTTTGAAACGAATGTAGGGGCTGGATTGCCGGTAATTGCAACTTTGAAAGATCTTATTCGGAGCGGTGACAGGGTGCACCGCATGCAGGCAGTGCTTAGCGGAACACTTAATTTTGTATTTAATAATTATGACGGTACGGTAAAGTTTGCAGACGTAGTGAAGCAAGCTCAGCATGAAGGATATACGGAGCCGGATCCACGCCTCGACCTAAGTGGTACCGACGTAATGCGCAAGATTTTAATTTTGGCCCGTGAGGCAGGAGCACCTCTTGAAATGGAAATGATAGGTTGTACCCCTTTTCTTCCAGAATCATGCTTTAATGGTAGCGTAGATGATTTCTATTTAGAAATGGCTCATCAAGAGGAGCATTTTAAAAGTTTATTTAAAAAAGCGGTATCCAAAAATTGTAAATTGAAGTTTGTAGCAACTTTTGAAAATGGCAAAGCATCAGTGGGTTTGCAACATATTGCACCTGCTCACGATCTTTATAATTTATTTGGAAAAGATAATGTAGTACTGTTTTATACAGATCGTTATAAAGACCAGCCTTTAGTGGTAAAAGGTGCTGGTGCAGGGGCAGAAGTTACTGCAAGTGGTGTATTTGCTGATATGTTAAGAGCAGCATCTGTTTAATAATAAGTATTAAAAAAGTTTCAATGGACCGGATTAAAGTAAAATCACCTGCTACCATAGCCAATTTGGTGTGTGGATTCGACATCCTTGGAATGTCTATTCGCGAACCTTTTGATGAAATAGAATTAATTCTAAAAAATGAACCGGGAATTGCTATCAGTCATAAAGATAATTTCGGACTGCTCACTGATCCTCAAAAGAACATAGTAGGTGTTGCGCTCCAAGCTATGATTGATTCTCTTCAAATAAAAAAAGGGTTTGAAGTTGTCATTACAAAAAATATTAAACCAGGAAGTGGAATAGGTTCTAGTGCTGCGAGTGCTGCCGGAATCATAGCTGCTGCCAATATACTATTAGGAACGGATCTTTCTTTGAATGATCAAATAAAGTATGCAATGGAAGGAGAGGTGTTAGCAAGTGGCTCTCGCCATGCCGATAATCTGGCGCCTTGTATTTATGGAGGCATTACATTAATACGTGACACCCCTTCTTTCGATATTATCAGACTCGATGCCCCACTTATGCATGTAACAATTGTTCATCCTCAAATTGAAGTTAAAACTTCCTATGCTAGAGAAATCCTGCCAAAAGATGTTTCACTGAAGGATGCTGTTAGACAATGGGCTAACGTAGCAGGATTGGTTTCGGGTTTTTTAAAAAAAGACTACGACCTCATTGGTAGGTCACTTGAAGATTATATTATTGAACCTGTAAGAAGTAAACTTATTCCAGGATATGATGAAGTAATGAAAAAATGTAAAGCAGTTGGGGTCATTGGTGGTGGTATCTCTGGCAGCGGCCCTTCTTTATTCATGCTCAGTAAGGATGAGGCTACAGCTAAAAAGGCTGAATTAATTATGAAAGAAATTTACATTCGATTGAATATTCCTTTTATCACTTATGTTACTACGGTTAATGATAAAGGAGTAGAAAAAATATAAAGATTCAATCTTGAAACTCTTTTATGAAATATTATAGTCTCAATAACCACTCGCCGCTTGTTGATTTTAGAGAGGCGGCACTTCGAGGACAGGCGCCCGATAAGGGGTTGTATTTCCCTGAGCGAATTGCTGCTATTGATGGAGATTTGATTAAGAAAATTGAATCTATTTCTAATGAGGAGATTGCTTTTAAAATAATTAAGCCTTATGTGGGAAGTGTCATAGCTGAATCGAGATTGTTTGAAATTGTTACTGAAACTGTAAACTTTCCAATACCAGTGGTATCTATTACTCCTGATATTTTTTCTCTTGAATTATTTCATGGGCCTACACTTGCTTTTAAAGATGTGGGGGCTCGGTTTATGAGCCGCTGTTTATCTGAATTTGTTAAGCAGGGAGCTGTTCCTAATGAGAGAGTGGTTGTATTGGTAGCTACTTCAGGCGATACGGGAGGTGCAGTAGCTAATGGTTTTTTAGGTGTTGAAGGTGTGGAGGTAGTAATTCTTTTTCCAAAAGGTAAAGTTAGCCCTGTTCAGGAATTACAACTTACTTCGCCTGGCGCCAATATCTATGCATTGGAAGTAGAAGGTAGTTTTGATGATTGTCAAACTTTAGTGAAAGAGGCTTTTACTGATGAGATAATAAAAAAACACTTGTTCCTTACTTCTGCTAATTCTATTAATGTAGCTCGTTGGCTGCCACAGCAATTCTATTATTTTTATGCATATAAACAATGGAAAGAAAAAGACCATCCACCTGTAATTTCTGTTCCTAGCGGAAATTTTGGCAATATTTGTGCAGGCATATTGGCTGCCCTTAGTGGCTTGCCTGTTGCTCATTTTCTAGCGGCATGTAATGCAAATGATATGGTAGCTGATTATTTGTCTACAGGAATATACAAACCTAAGACTTCTGTTTCTACCTACTCAAATGCTATGGATGTAGGAGATCCGAGTAATTTCATTCGTATTATGCAATTATTTGGTCGAGAATATACCAAAATAACTTCTTGGTTGTCTGCGGCTACAATAACAGACGAACAAACCAAGGCTGTCATTACAAGAGTATACAGAGAATATAACTATATGCTCGATCCTCATGGTGCTGTGGGTTTTTTGGCATTGGAGCAATATCTAAAGTTGCATTCAGGATCTAAAGGTATTTTTCTTGAAACGGCACATCCTGTGAAATTTCCGGATGTGGTTGAAGCGGCAACAGGGGTCAGTATTCCAATTCCTTCGGCTATTGAAGGGTTAAAAAGCAGACCTAGAAATTGTGTATCTATGGCAGGTAGTTATGAGTCACTAAAAGAATATCTTTTGAACTTCTAATTAAAAACGTAATTTATATTTATTTCATAAACATTTAATCACTATGGATCAGACAACTTTAGGTGTGGGTACACGTTTACAGCACACCAAATACGGACCGGGAGTAATAGTTGGGGTACGTTATGTTACCTACATTATTTCTTTTATTGATCAGGGTATCAAGGAAATTGAAAAAAATGATCAGGGACTTGATGAGATAATTCCTGAAAATGTAAATGTTGAACTTGAAACAACTTCGGATGTTGAGATGTCTTTATTGCGCATCCTGCGTGAATGGGGAGGAATTTCAGAGGTTGTTCCTTTAGGAGATCGTTGGCAAGGAGGAACTATGTTGTTGCAGCCTGCTGACAAAAATCAAAAACCAAAAGAAGTTCCTATTGAGACTTTTTTTCATAAAATAGTGATGTTGCGCGATAGATTGCGAGTGATGGAGCAGTATATTAATGCACATAAGCAGCTTACTGATGAAGACAAAGTGAATATTCAGCAGTATATTACACGTGTATATGGATCGCTTACTACCTTTAATGTTCTTTTTAGAAATAAAGAAAATTGGTTTGTAGGGGAGAAGTCCGGAGGTGAATAGCCCCATTTTAAGAAGAGTATTCATTGGGGAGTTTATTAATAATTGAAATAGATAAATAACATGACAAGATATTTCGTTTTTTTATTAGCTCTTATTTATTCTTGTTCTGCTGGAAACAAATCAACTTCCGATCCAATAATTTCTGAGCTAAATACAACGGCTTACGGAAAGATGTATGCATCTGTTTTTATGCAAAATGCGGCTGAATATAAAGCGCTTTGTTTTCAGGCTTACAATACTGCATCTATGAAAGTTGATCAGTATAATTTAGTTCCTGGTAAAAAATATGCCCTTATTACTGATATTGATGAAACTGTTTTGGATAACTCTGCCTATCAGGCCCATCGATCTATTCTTGGTATGGGTTTTGATCAGGAGAGTTGGAGCGAATGGGTTGATATGGCTGAAGCGGATTCTGTTCCAGGTGCTTGTTCTTTTTTAAAACATGCAAAACAAAAAGGAATTGAAATATTTTATATTACAAACAGGGCAGAAAAAGAAAGAAGTGCTACATTAAAAAATCTTAGGAATTTTGGATTTCCCGATGCTGACAGTATTCATCTTTTTGCCAAGCAGAATACATCAAGCAAGGAGGATCGCAGAAAAACTGTGATGGCTAATTATGAAATAGTATTATTATGTGGAGATGATCTCTGTGATTTTAATGGATTATTTGATAAAAAAACTAGCCAAGAAAGGAATGGGGTTGTGAATGCAAGTATTGAAAATTTTGGTAGCAAGTATATAATATTACCTAACACTATTTATGGTAATTGGGAATCGGCACTTTATAATTACAATTATAAATTAACTTCTTCTCAGAAAGATTCTGTTTTTAGAAGTGTGTTAAGAGGCTATAAATCAGATATACTTCCTATTAAATAGTTCTGTTTACATCAAAATTTTCTAACTCCTTACAGAATGCATTTAGGAAAGTGGCGCCTAGGGCACCGTCAATGATACGGTGATCGTAGCTTAATGAAACATACATCATATGCCTGATGGCTATACTGTCTCCCTGAGGCGTTTCAATTACCATGGGTCTTTTCTTGATAGCGCCTATTGCCATGATAGCTACTTGAGGCTGATTGATAATAGGAGTACCCATGATGCTTCCAAAAGTTCCTACATTAGTAAGCGTAAAGGTGCCACCTGAAGTATCGTCGGGTCTTAACTTCCCTGTACGTGCAGCATTCGCAAGTCCGTTAACTCTTTTTGTAAGTCCTGAAAGATTAAGTTGATCGGCATTTTTTATTACTGGTACAATTAGATTGCCACTTGGCAATGAAGTAGCCATACCGATATTTAGATCTTTTTTTATAATTATGCGATCCCCATCAACTGAACTGCTGAGCCATGGATATTTTTTTATACATTTTACAACTGCTTCAATAAAGAGAGGAGTAAATGTAATTTTTTCGCCTTCACGTTTTTCAAATTCCTTTTTAATTCTTTCTCTCCAAAGGGCAAGATTGGTAACGTCGCATTCTGCAAAGCTAGTAACATGAGGACTAGTATGCTTACTATCCACCATATGCTTTGCAATCAGTTTGCGCATTCTGTCCATTTCAACAATCTCTACATTCCCTTCATACACCATGGGCATTTGAGTGCTGCGGTTTGCAGGGGTTTCTTCCTGCATTACCCTTGCAGTTTGGGCGGGCTTGTGTTCAACTACGGCTGAACCTCTTGATGAAACATAATTCAGTATATCTTTTTTGCTGATGCGTCCATCTTGTCCTGTGCCAGGAATATTTTCAAGTTCACTCATACTGATACCTTCATTCTGAGCAATATTCAGTACAAGCGGGGAATAGAATCTAATTTTATTATTATTTCCAGAGGGAACATTAGTAGTATGTTGAGGCTGATAAGGGATTTCTTCTACAATACGGGCTTCCTCATATTGAGGTTGGGGAGTTGAGGGAGCAGGAGTAGAAGCGGCGGCATTTTTTACGGCTACCCTAATTTTGGCGATAATGGTTCCAATGGGTACCACATCGTTTTCTTTGAAAAGAATTTGCTCTAGCACGCCTCCAGCTGTTGAGGGCACCTCGCTATCAACCTTATCAGTTGCAATATCGAGCAGGGTTTCATCCTGAGCAATAGTATCACCTACATTTTTATGCCACTTTAAAATAGTGGCTTCCATGATACTTTCTCCAAGTTTTGGCATTACCAAATCAACTAAACTCATAAGGCTGCTAATAAGAGAGTTAAATAATATCGGCAAAAGTAAATAAAAACCGCTTAATCCTTAGATTGGGTTATACTTGTCGGCCAGAATGAATTTTCTGAGGCAATTTAGGGCCTGTATGGCTGTTATTTCCATATTGCGCTTTCTGTCCCATCGAAAAGTGAACATATTAGCAATTATGTGCCCTTTTTTACCATAGGCCATCCAAACGGTCCCTACGGGTTTGTCTGCAGTGCCTCCCTCTGGTCCCATTATTCCAGAAACAGCCACTACGTAATCGGCTTTGAGGTGATCTAATGCACTTTCAGCCATTTTGAGTACTACATTTTCACTTACAGCTCCTTTATCAATAAGTACTTTTTCGTCAACTTGAAGCAGTAAATGCTTAGCCTGGTAGGAATAGGTAATAAAGCTACCTTCAAAGTAGGCAGATGCTCCAGGAATTGTGGTAATGAGGTGAGAAATATAGCCTCCCGTGCAGCTTTCAGCCGTGCACATTGTTTTATTTCTTTCTTTAAGGAGTTTTCCTACTACAGCTTCCATAGGTTCATCTTTGTTAGTAACAAGATGTTTACTTAGGAGTTGTTGCAGTAATTCAAATCGGTTATCAAGCTCTTTGCTAATTTGAGGGTTATCGCCAGTGGCTGTGAGTCGAATTCGCACCATGCCATAGCGAGGCAGATAGGCTATTTTGATAAATGGAGGTAAATTATTCTCAAAATCTCCTAACATATCAGCGAGTACAGATTCGCCAACTCCTGCAGTTAATAATGTATTGTGTAAAATAGTTGTGAGTGCGAGTTCTTTTTTCAGCAAGGGCATAATGGTTTCCATAATACCCTGCATTTCATAAGGCACGCCTGGCATGCTGATATAAATTTTTCCTTCTTTTTTGAACCACATTCCAGGTGCAGTTCCTCTCAGGTTCATTATAACAGTACAATTATCGGGAACGTCGGCTTGTTTAATATTTCGTTCTACCATTGGCCTGTTGTATACTTTTTCAAACAGATGGTGGATATGGGCCAATACATCTGGGTCGGAAGTCATCTTGCCTCCAAAGTATTTGCATAATAAAGGTTTAGTAATATCATCAGAAGTAGGTCCCAGGCCCCCGGTGATTAGTATAACATCAGCCTTCGCTCCTTCTTCATTTAAGGCATTAAGAATATCTGTAGCATTGTCTCCCACAGCTACTCTTCTGATAACACTTATTCCTGCATTATTCAATTGACTTGCTATCCAAGTGCTGTTGGTATCAGTTACTTGTCCGATAAGTAATTCGTCGCCTATTGTAATGATTACTGCCTTTGCCATAGGCAAATTTATGACTTGTAAGGGATGATTGGAGCTTAGAAATATTTGCTTAATGTTTCATTTAGGGAAAGTGGCATGTTTGATCCTTTCATTGTTGTTTGGTTCAAAAAGTACAATGTAACTTCTCCGGTATTCAGTAATTCTTCGGCTTCATTATAGATCTCATGGTGAAAGATGATTTTACTGGAAGTAGGAAGCTTTTGGAGAAAAGTTTTAATAGTAAGTAAATCATCGTATCGCGCCGGGCTTATAAATTTAGAGGTCATGTTACTCACAGGCATGATTATGCCCATGGCTTCTATAGCCTTATAAGTGAATCCAATGCTTCTTAAGGCTTCGGTTCGGCCTATTTCATAAAACTGTGCAAAATGTCCATGGTAAACAAACCCCATCTGATCGGTGAGAGCGTAGTGTACTCGTATTTTTGTTTCGCTTGAAAACATACTTTTTCATTATTTGCCAATCATCCCATCCACGCTAATCTTTCCTGGTCCTGCTATTAGCAAGGCGAGGTAAGCTCCTAGATATAAGGTTGACATTTCCGCCTTTCCAAAAAAATCGGCATGATGAACCATCAAAGCATCAACGGCCATTACTACAATAAGTGGAATGCTGACTAAGCGAGTAAAAAGACCTATTATGAGGAACAGTGCGCAAAAGAACTCTGCAAAAATGCAAAGAGCAAGAGAGAGGGTGCTGCCCAAGCCCAGAAAATTCAGAAAATGAGATTTGAGGGAAGCAAATTCCATGAGTTTGTTATAGCCGTGTCCCATCATAAGTAGTCCAAAAGTGATTCGTATCAATAGCATACTGATATTGAATGCAGTTGAAGAGCAGTTTGCCGACAATAATTTTCTCATTACATTTAATTTTGAAGGATAAAAGTAATAAACGAATCTTGGAAAAACCATAGTAGTTTGAGAGAATAAAAATTAAGTATTAAATCTTTTAACAGAGTGTTATGATTAAATTCTGTTTTTTACATAGTATTTACTTAATTAACAGGGTTGCCTACATTTGCAATTAAACAAGATCCTTAGAACCATGGCCAGAGAAAAATTATTCTTGCTTCTTTTAGTTTTCTTTTCAACTAAAGTTTTTGCCCAGCCAACTTTTAGTATTACTGATCCTGATTTAAAATATAAGCAGGTAAAGGAGTTCGTGGTTAAAGAGCAATATGCTTTAGCCTATCCTTTGGTGAAGGAGTTGAAAGCTGTTTATCCTATTGACAGGAAAAGCGACTTCCCGTTTTTGGCGGATGATATTTTATATTTTGATATTCTTTGTCGAATTGAGCTTGATATAGAAGCAGGTAGCGAAGAGGCTGAATTGTTCATTAGAAGTGCAACGAATGAGCCGCGTGTTCAAATGCTTTCTTTTCATCTTGCTCATTATTATTTTAGGCATGATGAATTCGAAAACACAATAACCTATTTTGATAAAGCGGGGAATGATAATTTAAGCAACGATCAGATTGCGGATGCTAAATATGAAAAAGGGTATGCTTATTTTAATCTAAAAGATTTCGAGAAGGCCAATCCTTTATTTGATGAGATTCGCCAAATGCCTGATCATAAGTATTATTATGCTGCTAATTATTATTCGGGCTTTATTGCTTACTATAATAAGGATTATAATAAGGCTTTAGAGTGTTTTAAGAAAGTAGAAAGTCGAGAAGAATATAAATCTGTGGTTCCTTTTTACATTGCAGAGATTTATTATTTTCAGGATAAGAAAGAGGAAGCGTTGAAATATGCAGAAGGTGTTCTGCAGCAATCTGACCCTATATATTATCAAGATCAATTGAAACTGCTTTCTGGTCAAATGTATTTTGAAAAGCAAGATTATGAAAAAGCATTGCCGCTTCTTGATGCTTATGTGCAAAAAACTCCAAAAGTTTCAAAGGAGGTATTGTATCAGTTAAGTTATGCAAATTATAAAGAGGGCAATAGTGAAAAGGCTATTGAAGGTTTCAGGCAACTAAGTAATGAAAAGGATTCGATGGGTCAGAATAGCATGTATTTGCTGGGAGATATTTATTTAAAAGCAGGCCAGAAAGAAAATGCGCGTAATGCCTTTCAATATAGTGCCTATAACAGTTCAAATACCAGTCAGCAAAAAATTTCTCGTTTTCAGTATGCTAAATTAAGCTATGAGTTAGGTTACCAGGATATAGCTTTGAAAGAAATTAAAAGTTATCTCAATGATTATCCTGGATCTGATTATGAGGCAGAGGGTAGGGAGATTTTATTTGGGTTATTAGCAAATTCAAATGATTATAAAGAGGCCTATACTTTATATCAGTCGGTAGCTCAACCTACTCCTGCGATGCAGAAAATATTGCCTCGTATTTTATTTGGCAGGGCAGTGGAATTGATGAGTGACCAACAGCCTAACAAGGCGATAGGATTGCTTAAGCAGGTAGAAAATGATCCTAATGCAGGAGCAGTTCTTCCCTACGCCCACTTCTGGCTTGGCGAACTTTCCTATCGTAATGGAGAGTATGATGAATGTATTAGACATATGGCTTTTTTCCGAGATGCTAAAGCGGCTAGTCAGGGTGAGGCAAATTTAAGTGCTGCCAATTATGCAACAGGCTATGCATATTTTCAAAAAGAAAATCACAAAGAGGCGGCAGGATTCTTTGATCAGGTAGCACCTTCAGTTTCAAAATCTTCTTCGCTTCTTATTCAGGATGCTTATATGCGTTCTGCTGATTGTTATTACATGGTAAAAAACTTTACTAAGGCAGAATCTATGTATGACAAAGTGATTATGGCCGCATTGCCTCAGGCTGATAATGCTACCTACCAGAAGGCAATGATAGCAGGAGTGAGGAGCAGTTCAGAAAAAATAAAAATATTGGCCGGTCTGCAGCGTCAGTTCCCTCAAAGTTCTATGCAGCAAGAGATAAATATTGAGATTGCAAATACTTATATGGCTGATGAACAATTCAAAGAGGCAATACCTTATTTAAATAAAATTATTGAGTCTGGAGATGCTTCTATTAAGCCCAAAGCTTATTTAAAACTTGGATTGGCACATTATAATAATGATAATGATAACGACGCTTTGCTTGCTTTTAATCAGCTGTTAGATAAGTATCCAAATTCTGATGAAACGCATGAAGCTATGGATGTAATTAAAGATATTTATTTGAAGCAAGGTCGTCCTGATGAATATGTTGATTTGATGAAGAAAAATGGTATTAATGTTTCGGTTACTGAGGCAGATTCTCTTTCTTATGCTGTGGGTGTTGCTAAGTATGATAATGAAGATTGTATTGCTGCTGTTAAGGGATTTGATAATTACCTCAAGCGTTATCCCGAGGGTTCATTTTCACTTGATGCTTTGTATCTGCGCAGTGATTGTTATAGAAAGAGCAAGGATTGGCAAAAGGCACTGGATGGATATAAATTGGTTAATGAAAAAGGTCTGTCAAAATATTTTGATAAGGCCACACTTGAAGCTGCTCGTATTTGTTATTTTGAATTGAAGGATTATGCGCAGGCTCGTCAATACTTTGAATCTCTGCACTCGCTTTCTTCTAATCCCGAAAATACGCAGGAAGCCCTAAGAGGTTTGGTAAGAAGTCTCTATCAACTTAAGGATTATACAAAAGCAAATGATGCAGCAACGGAATTAATTGCAGGAAAAAATATTAGTACTGATGATCGTTCTATTGGTTATTTAGTGTTAGGTAAATCGCAGCAATTAGGGGGTGATTGTGCTGCAGCAATAAATTCTTTTAAATCAGTTACGGCAATAAATAAAGCAGTTTGGGGTGCAGAAGCAAGATATGAAATGGCATCTTGTTATTTTTCCTCGGGGAATTTAAATGAATCTGAAAAATCTGCTTTGTCTGTAATTAAAGAAACAAGTGCCTTCGATCTTTGGGTAACCAAAGCTTACTTATTGCTAGGGGATATTTTTATGCAAGAAGAAGATTATTTCAATGCCAAGGCTACCTATGAGAGTGTTTCAAGAAATGCGGCCTTGATGGACTTGAGAAATGAAGCGAGGCAAAAACTTGATAAGGCGGTAGCAGCTGAAAAAGTAAAAACAAAAATTAAAAATTAATTACCTGCAATTTTCTGAACCATGACTAAGAAGAATTATAACCATATGCGATATTATCTTTCCTCCCTGCTTTGTTTTTTTTGTATTTTAAATGCATCAGCGCAAGTAGATACAACCAAAAAGCAAACCATTGAAATCATTTCTTCATTTAAGCCTGTAATGAGAAGTGCAGCTAAGATAAACTTTTCGGCCAGTCAGCTAAATGTGGATTCTGCAAAAAATTTGCGTCCTTATGAAATGCCTTCCCAGAGCCTTTATTATTTCTACAGATCAGCCTCTATCAAGCCAGTGGCTATGGAGCAGGAGTCGGGCCCTAATTTAGGCATCAGTAATTTTGCAAAAGTAGGATTTGGAAGTTATACAACTCCCTATTTGCAGGCTGGAGTGGGTACAGGCGATGGAAGTAAGTATTTTGTAAATGCGTATCTAAATTATATTTCTTCCAAGGGATCAACTGAGTTTCAGCAGTATTCTCAAATTAATGCAAAAGCTGCGGGTAGTTATTTTATTCCAAAGAATGAATTGTATGGATCTATTGGGTTACGTCGCGATAATTATTATTTATATGGTTATGACCATAATGCATTCCACTATGATCGTAAGGATGTATTGCAGCAGCAGAAAGAAATTACAATTTCAGCAGGTATTCGTAATACTGAAAAGGGCCCTCTTGGCATCAATTACAATCCTAATTTTATAGTGAGTTCCTTTTCAATGAAAGACAAGGCTTCTGAAACTACCTTAATATTCGATTTGCCTGCGCAGAAAAAAATCACTGATGCACTTTCAGTAGATTTAAGTATAAAGGGGGATATGACTCGTTATTCAAATGAAAGAACTAGTCAGAAATTCAGTAATAATGTTTTTAGAATTGACCCTTCACTTTCCTATGTAAAAAATCCTTTAAACTTACATGTTGGAGTAAGTGCTGCTGAAGATAACGGGAAACTAAAATGGTTGCCTGCTATTAGTGCTGAATTGAAATGGATGGATGAATTTTCTATATTAGTAGGCTACTTAGGTCATATTACCAAAAATACATACAAGAGCCTCAGTTTTGTGAATCCCTATACTGAGCCTATTATAAACAGACTGAATACAACTGATTATGAATATTATGTTGGTGTACACGCTAATATAGGGAAGCATTTTTCTTTTGAAGCAAAAAGCAGTTTTATCTCTTACACTAACTTGCAGTTATTTATAAATGATACAGCAGCTGGAGGAAAAGGGTTTCTTGTTCTTAATGCATCACAAGCCAATAATTTTCGTATTCATGGAAGTGCAAGCTATATTAATCAGGATAAATTTACTATAACAGGGGCTATTACACTCAATGCTTATAAAAGCCTTCCCGATAGTATAAAAAAAGCTTATCATTTACTCCCGGTTGAAATTAATGGATCGATGAGATGGCAGGCCTTAAAGAAAGTAACGATTAAAGGAGATTTGTATATGTTTTCTGGTAGCAGTTATCTTACTCGTGACGGTAAATCGTTTAAGGTTGGATCTGGCATAGATATTAGTGCTGGAGTGGAATATGCAATTAAAAAGAACTTCAGTGCTTGGCTTGATATAAATAACATTTTCAACGATAAATATGCCCGCTGGCATGATTATCCAGTATATGGGATAAATTTATTGGGCGGGGTGATGATTCATTTTTAACTTCCGTCTATGGAACAATGGTTATCAGCCTATTTATTTCAGTATCGCACTTGCACAATCCCTCAACTAGGAACTTTAAGGATACAAGAAGGCTTGGCTGTGTTAGATACTGCTGAAAAGCAAATTACAGCTCCCGTACCCACAATTACTTTTACAAAAGGAGAGGGAGATGTTAAAGAGCTGGTTCAATTCATTTCATTTCATCAGCAATTAACAATTGAAGCAGCAGGTAATTTTCTAAAATCTTTTAGTGAAGCTATTCAAAATCTTTCAGGGTATGATGAGATATCAATTCCTGAAGCCGGTAGTTTTTATATTGATGAAAATGAAGTGCTTCAATTCAGAAATTATGCATTGCCGCTGGCTTTTTTTCAGCCTGTTACTGCAGATAGAGTCATAAGGCCTAATAATATCCATTCAGTAACTGTAGGTAATTTGGAAACCACTAATGAAGTGATGTCAAAAATGCTTCAGCACTCAGCTAAAATTGGTAGAAACTATAGTTGGATTTGGGCAGCAGCGCTTGCTTTGATTTCTGTTGCTCTTATTAGTTGGTATGTTATTGAATTTGGTCTCAATAATCGATTTGGTAATGCAAAGCATGTGGAACCTTCTATTGAATCAACTTTATATATATCTAAATAAAAGATTCCTTTAATTTCCTATGATCCATCATCTTCATTGTCCTATTTGTAAAAATGAATCTGTGCGTATTCATTTTCCTGTTATAGACAATAGTGTTACAAGCGAATGCTTTCCTGTTTGGCAATGCTTAAATTGTACAGGGATGTTTACTCAGGATATTCCGGATGAGGAATCAATTGGTCGATATTATGCCTCAGAAGCTTATGTTTCTCATACAGACACTAAGAAGGGTATTGTAAACAGGCTTTATCATATTGTGAGGGGCTTTACTATAAAAGGCAAGTGCAAGTGGGTGGCGGAGGCTACGAGTTTAAAAATAGGCAGCATACTTGATATTGGTTGTGGTACAGGAACTTTTCTCGATGGTATGAAATCCGCAGGATGGAAGGTCACTGGTATTGAGCCTGATCCTGTAGCAAGAGAGAATGCGAAAAAAAATTATGGCATTCAGGCTTTGGCTCCAGAAGCACTTGATATTCTCCCTAATGGTTCATTTGAGGCAATTACCATGTGGCATGTTTTGGAACATGTTCATACTTTACATCCTTATCTCGATAAAATAAAAAAGTTACTTGCCCCTGGAGGTAAATTATTTATTGCAGTTCCTAATTATACTTCTTTTGATGCAGGATATTATAAAGAAACCTGGGCAGCCTATGATGTGCCTCGTCATTTATATCATTTTTCTCCTAAGAGCATGCAAATCTTATTAATCCAACAAGGTTTTGTGATGAAGGGAATAAAGAGAATGTGGTTTGATAGTTATTACGTTTCTATGTTGAGTGAACAATATAGAAAGGGAGTATTAAAAATTGTTAGAGCAATATTTATTGCTAAAATTTCAAATATAATTGCGCTTTTTAATAAGCGTAAATGCAGTTCAGTTGTGTATATTGCTGCTGTCAACTAATTCAGCTTTACTTCAAATAATTTTGGCCAGCGCTTACCAGTTATAATTAAATAATGCGAAATGGTATCGTAAGCAATTCCGTTCAATACGTCAGTTCGAGCTGGAATAATATCCTGAGGTTGTAATAAATTATCAAAAGTCATTCTTCCTTTTACTTGTCCACTTTCTGGATCTATTTTTACAATATCAGATGTGTGATAAACATTGGCAAATATAAATCCATTGATAAATTCCAATTCGTTCAGGTTGTCAACAGGCTTTCCGCTTTCCGTTACTGCTATTGTATTTAATACTTTAAAGTTGTCGGGGTTTACAAAATAGAGATTTGCGCTTCCATCACTGATGATTAAATCTTTTTCATTATTGGTAATGCCCCAGCCTTCATAAGGCCATGTCAAAGTTTTAATGGGTTTTTCAATATTATTGAGTTGGTATATATATACAATATTACTTTGCCAGGTTAATTGGTAAAGTAATCCATTGAAAATATTGATGCCTTCCCCAAATATTTTGTCGCTTCCCATGTTATGGTTCTTTTCCACTTTACCAGTTTTATAATCAGTAATGCGAATTGAGGAAGTTGAATAATCGCCTGTGCCTTCGTACATTTTTCCATTATATAACTGAAGACCCTGCGTATAAGCCCCTGTGTCATGAGGGTATTGGGCCATTACCTGATAGGATATTTTCGGTGCTGGAGGAGGTGGGGCAATATCCGGATCATAAGGTGCATTTGTTTCATTTCCTTGGCAGGAAGCTATAAATAGAAGAGAAAATGCAATGGTAAAGACTCTCATCCCTTTGATTTTGAGTGACAAAGATAGGGAAGGTAGTTATTTTACATATTAAAGAAAATACAATTTTGATTTATCAAAACTGTATAGTAAATTTACTGAACCTCTAAACCAGATATTCCCTCACCTAAAGGATAATTTCTGGTTATTTTCCAATTTCCTCCTTGTATTAGTTTTCTTTCCAATCCCTTGATAAGCTTGCTTATTACTTCTTAACATTTGAAACATGACAAGATTATCGGCTATTTGTTTATTGATATTTTCTAGTTTTTTTACTCTAGCGCAGCGCAATTGTATATCTAGTGAGTATGCCCTTAGTCATCCTTTTTCATCACATTCTCAAATTAGTAACAATAGAGCCCGAGTTGCTAGGGATACTATGAGCAATGAAACTATTATTATTCCTGTTGTAATACATGTTATTTATAAAGCGAATGAACAGAATATTTCTGAAGTTCAAATACAATCTCAGATAGACGCACTCAATAAAGATTATAGTAGATTAAATGCTGATACTGCCAATATACCAGTAGCATTTAAAAATGCTGTAGCTGATTGTAAGATTAAATTTTGTTTAGCAAAAGTTGATCCATTGGGAAGACTTACTTCAGGTATTTCACGTTCTTATACTTCAAATGATTATTTTCTTGGGGATGATGCTATGAAATTTAAAGCTACGGGAGGACAGGATGCATGGGATAGTAAAAGATACCTTAATATATGGATCTGTAATTTATTTGGTAGGAGCTTGGGCTACGCTACTTTGCCGGGAAGTCCTTTTGATAAGGATGGCGTGGTTATTAATTATGATGTATTTGGTACTCAAGGAACTTTGCGTGCTCCTTTCAACAAGGGGAGGACGGCGACTCATGAAATAGGTCATTGGATGGGCTTGCTTCATATTTGGGGTGATGATTTGTGTGGTAATGATGGGGTAGATGATACACCTTCTCAGAAAAGTTACAATTTTGGTTGTCCTTCATTTCCGAGAATGTCTACTTGTTCGCCCGATAGTAATGGTGATATGTACATGAATTTTATGGATTTCGTAGATGATGCATGTATGAATATGTTTTCTTATGGTCAAAAGAATAAGATGAGGAGTTGTTTTTCAATGAATGGTTTTCGCAACACTTTTCTTGATGCGGATGCTTGTGATAGTTCTCTGGCAGTTGGTGGTGCTTTGCCTGATTCAACAATGGGTGCTCCAGTTGTTATTCCTGAGGAAGGCAACTTTTCGGTAAGTCCCAATCCAGCTCAATCATTTATTTCAATAAAAGGGTCAGATAATTTTGATGTTATAGGCCGCTCTTTTGAGGTGTTCAATATGTATGGACAGAAAGTATTGGAATTCACTTGCAACTTTTCTGGTTATAAAGCAAATGTTGCTTCTCTTTCTTCAGGTGTATATATGATCAGAACAGGTAAAAAAGTTGCGAGGTTCATTAAATTGTAATCATTCGTTAAATCCAATCTTTACAGGCTATTGTAGTAAAATTTAAGTGAATTTTATAACTGTATCATTATAATTTTTATATCAATTTTCATTTTTAATTAATATCCGGTTTCATGAAAAAGTTGCTACTTATATTCTCAATTATTTTTACTTTCTCTCATATCAATGCCCAAATTTTGAATCGGGTTTCTAAGATGGTGAATGCTGATTCTGCACAAAAAATAATTTCATCTGTAACGCAATCTCCTAATCAGCTTTCCAATGGTGATATAATATCAGGCTTGAAAGAAGCTTTAAGTGTAGGTACTAACAATGCTTCAAAAATGCTGGGTACTACTGATGGTTATTTTGCAAATGCGGCTGTTAAGATATTAATGCCCGATGAAGCAAAGAAAGTTGAAAAAACACTTCGTCAATTTGGCATATCATCGTTGGTAGACAAGGCAATACTTTCTATGAATAGGGCAGCAGAGGATGCAGCTTCAGGAGTAGGGTCAATTTTTTTAGATGGTATTAAGCAAATGACAATTGCAGATGGGTTGTCTATTCTAAGGGGAGGCGATAATGCTGCTACTGAATTTTTAAAGAAAACAACGGCTACTCAGCTGAAAGAAAAAATGCGTCCTGTGATAGAGGCTTCATTAGTAAAAACAGATGCAACAAAATACTGGAATGATGTTTTCACACAATACAATAAATTTACTGCAAAGAAAATCAACCCAGATCTGGCTGATTATGTAACATCTAAGGCTATGGATGGTATCTTTTACCAGGTAGCTCAAGAAGAAACTAAAATACGCAAAGATCCAGCCGCACAGGTAACTGATTTGCTTAAAAAAGTTTTTGGCAATTAATTTTTATCAGATAATAATCATTCAAAAACTGCTATCATTACTGCTTCAATCGATGGCTTTTTTGGGATAGCCATTTTACGGCCATTGAAATAAATAGTACTGTATTGATTTGTATTGGCAGGATTTTAAGTTAATTTAATAGGCCAAATTTGGGTATTTTTTGCATTCCTGCATAATCAACCGGGTATATCTTATAAATTCCTGCTTTCCCTAGTCGGATGGAGCCTTTTGCTTTTATTTCTACTTTATCGTTCATCAGCACATTTAGTCCATTTTTAAGAAGCTTTTTTGAGTCTACATCAAGTAATATGGGGATAGTAAAATCAGCTTTACGGGGTATTTTAATTTGCATTTTTTGGCTAGTATGGCCAAAAAAGGTGTTATCAATATGAATATCTAGGTCTGTTTGGTCTAGATCCAAGCCAAAGTTATTGGGGTTATACATTACCACGTCCATTGACACCTTACTTGAGGAGAAGCCTAATTTTTCAATCTTTATATGTTTTATTTCCCTGAATTCAGGGTCTTTAGGGGGGCTGCAAGAGGTCCCGAAAAAGACAAGAATAATCAGTAAAAGGGCGATAATAATCTTTTTCATAAAGGCATGTATTGAATTGCAAATTAGGTAAGCAGATTCAGAAAAATAGGTTAAATGAATTTGTTTCTTTCCATTCAGCCTTAAGGGAGTGGGGGAGGCCTAGGGTTGATTTATATTATTTCTCCCTACAATTAACCTAAAAAAGCTCGCTTATTTTAATCAGAGCATCTGGATGTAATTGTTTTTTTAAGGCTTTCGGTATTGGGTATTATGAAGCATTTTTTTTGATTTGTTTTTTCTTATTCTGTGTTTTAAGGATTCAATATCATTGATGAGAAAAATCTCAAAAAATGAATGAGTGTAGTACTAAAAAAAATAGCATTAAGGGTAATTATGTTCAATTTTTAAGGAGTAAAATTATTTAGTAGTAATTAATTTTTATAATTAATTCATTTAGAAGTTATAACAAGGTTAATATCTACTTAATAGTTAGAAAATTTAAATATAATATGGGATAAAAACTGTTTTAAAGTACACTTTTATATTAAAATAAGAGATTACACTGGAAATAGTTAATAATAAACTGATTATCAAAGTATTAAAATAGTTATTTAGTAATTAATATCAATTTTATTATTATATTGTTATTAATATTAATATAAATAAGTCAATTAGTGCAATATAATAGGCCTAAAAAACTAAGGGAGGGTAAAATACTTTGTTTTCTAATAACCTGTTACTAATGAATTGCTAATATTGGTTTGGGATGGCTTTAGGTATTATTTGCGGAAAATACGGTCCAAAAGCTTGCATTTAAAAATTTAAATGAGTAGGGTTGATTATTGCTTTTGAAGCTTTCCCTTTGAGTAAAATTTTTCAAAGGTTATTGTCTGCAGAGAAAAACACCTATACCACATCAATGAGTAACATCTGCTCTCCTCTTTATTTATTTATGTTTTTGTGAGTGTTTTATTGAAATTGGTATTCCTGTCAATTTAGAAGCCTATTTAGTCATTTATTTTATTTATTGCCATACTTAATAAACTTAACCGCAATGAATATAATCAAGCAGATAAGCATATTCACTTCAGCCTTATTCTCATTTGCCTTTTGTTGGCTAAAGGGCCCTAAGCCTACTCCTGTTCCTCTTAGTTCAGGATTAAAGCAGCAGGAATTAATAGGCAGGTTAAAGAAAAGAATATAACAGGTTATTTCTGCCCAGTAAATGGGTTCGGACAATATTATTAGCCTTTAGGGCATTACTTCGGCTTCTTTGGGGGTTATAGAACTAAAAGTTCTTAATTGAGGCTGCATTTTTATGCAGCCTTTTTTTTATAAATAAAATACCGTTTGCTTAAGACTACCGTTGTTTAATATAAGCAAAATAAAAAAGCCGCTCTTTTGGAACGGCTTTTTAAAATAGTTGTGTATAATTTATTTGATAGTTACTGTTTTCGTATCCGCTAGAGGAGTAACATCAGATTTATTAATAGTAATGATTTTCTTAGTTTCAGATGTATTTTTTTCATTTTCAGACAAGTGATTAGTACCACTCATATTTGCTAAAGTAGGAGCTATTACTAAACTTACGATACTCATAAGTTTGATAAGAATATTCATTGAAGGGCCAGAAGTATCTTTAAAAGGATCGCCAACAGTATCTCCTGTAACTGAAGCTTTATGAGGATCTGATTTTTTGTAGTACATCTCTCCATTTATTTCTACACCTTTTTCAAATGATTTTTTGGCATTGTCCCAAGCACCTCCAGCATTGTTCTGGAACATGCCCATCAACACTCCGCAAACGGTAGCACCAGCTAAGAATCCTCCTAAGGCTTCAGCACCCAGTCCAGGCATGAATCCAATAATCAAAGGAGATACGATAGCGATGGCACCAGGTAGCATCATTTTTTTGAGTGAAGCTTGTGTAGAGATGGCTACGCATTTATCATACTCAGGCTTGCCTGTACCTTCCATAATACCTGGGATGGTACGAAACTGACGGCGTACTTCTTCTACCATTGCCATAGCTGCTTCACCAACGGCTCTTATTGCTAAAGATGAAAATATAAAAGGAATCATCCCGCCCACAAATAAGCAAGCCAACACATTTGCTTTGTAAATATCAATTCCTTCAATTTTGATATGGCCATGTTTGCCGTCAAATATTCCGACATATGCTGCAAATAAAGCAAGTGCAGTTAAAGCTGCTGAGGCAATTGCAAATCCTTTTCCAGAAGCGGCAGTAGTATTTCCAACAGCATCAAGGACATCGGTTTTTTCTCTTACATCAGGGGGTAGCTCACTCATTTCAGCAATACCTCCTGCATTATCAGCTATAGGGCCAAAAGCATCAATAGCAAGTTGCATGGCAGTAGTGGCCATCATTCCTGCAGCTGCAATAGCAACACCATAAAGGCCTGCACAAGCAAATGAACCCCAAATACCACCAGCTAGAACAAGGATAGGCAAGAAGGTTGATTCCATCCCAACAGCCAAGCCTCCAATTACATTAGTAGCATGGCCTGTAGAAGATTGGCGGATGATAGAGAGCACCGGGCGTTTACCCATTGCCGTATAGTATTCGGTAATGATGCTCATAAGTGCTCCTACTACAAGACCTACTGCGATGGCACCCATTACTCCATACTTTGTAAAAGCATGTCCTCTCAATTCCATATTCTCTGGCAGTAGCCAGTTTACAAGGAAGAAGGAAGCAATAGCAGTTAAAATTATAGAACCCCAGTTGCCCATATTAAGGGCTTTTTGAACAGTAGAAGTATTAATACCTGCATTATCGCTGATGCGAACAAACACAGTTGCGACGATAGAGAATAGAATTCCTACACCTGCAATCAACATAGGGAGAATAATAGGTGAGAAGCCATTAAGGGCATCTGTTCCTCCTATAATTATTGTTTGTTGACCAAGCACAATTGTTGCCAATACAGTGGCTACATATGATCCAAATAGATCGGCACCCATTCCTGCTACATCGCCTACATTATCGCCTACATTATCTGCAATTGTTGCAGGATTGCGAGGATCATCTTCAGGGATTCCTGCTTCTACTTTACCAACAAGGTCAGCACCCACATCGGCAGCTTTGGTATAAATACCACCACCTACACGTGCAAAGAGCGCAATTGATTCAGCTCCCAATGAAAATCCAGTAAGTACTTCAATAGTCTTTACCATTTCTTCTGAACCAATACTGCTATCAGGGGCAAAAAAATGTTTTAATATAATATATAAACCACCCAGTCCAAGTAAAGCAAGACCTGCTACACCTACACCCATAACTGCGCCTCCTGTAAAAGACACATTGAGTGCTTTACTAAGACTTGTTCTTGCAGCATGTGCTGTACGAACATTAGCTTTGGTGGCCACTTTCATTCCAATATATCCTGCAGTGGCACTAAGTACTGCTCCAATAATAAAAGATACAGCAATAGACCAGTGTGAATTAGAATTTGATTGTGACATAACTGCAAGCAGTAAGGCAACTATTACTACAAAATATCCAAGTACTTTCCACTCAGCTTTCAAAAATGCCATAGCACCTTCGCTAATGTATTGACTAATCTCTTTCATGCGAGGCGTTCCGGCATCCTGACGGCTTACCCAATTGAATTTTATTAAAGTGTAGAGGAGACCTAATATCCCCATAACTGGTACCGCATAAATCAAATTTTCCATCATAATAGTTATCCTTTTTTGGTCGGCAAAAATAGGGTAATTGAGCCAAAATGCATGACATATTTATTTTATTTAGTATATGAAATACGTATTGTAACAATGCGGTGTTATTATTTCTTTTCCATTTTCTATTTTAGTTTTTAATGGGTAACATTATTATTTGTGAGTGGGATAACAATAATTCTTAATGTAAATCGTTTTTATATCCAAGTCAGGAGACTTGGCTTTAAATTATTTCTAGATGAAAAATACGATACTAGCTTATCCCCTTATTTTCATTTTTCTAACTTTTATGCCTGTCTCTTTATTTGCACAGCATAAGGCGACTATTTTTAGTGGATATATGGGAATGAATGCAAATGGAGTTGCTGCCAGATGTTTTGTAAAAAATCAATCGGCAATTGAGGGAATATTCACAATTAATCATCGATATACAGGGTACACTTTCACATCTATATATGAAGAGCATACTGTAATAAAAAAAGTAAAAGGGTTATCATGGTATGCAGGAGTTGGTTTGCATATTGGTTATTTGAATGCAACACCTAATACCCTCACTGTTCCGAACCTTGATTTGATAGGGAATCATGATGCTTCTACATATGATAATAGTGTTGCTTCAATTTTTTTTATTGGGGCTGATTTAATAATAGGCATTGAGTATAATATTCCGCAAACTCCTATTTCTATGGGAGCGAGTATTAAGCCTTATGTAAATTTTATGAATAAAGAATCAAGATTATTTGATGGGGCAATTAGGCTTGGGATTGCCTTTTAGTATAAGAATTTCCTTTCATGATGGTTATCCTGCTGATGTGGTTGCACAGGCAGGGTTTTTTATTGTGTCAACAAATACATTGATCAATCCATTAGTTTTTCCCAGGCAGTTTTTTCCATTAGTTCTTCGGATGGGATATTAGTGTACTCCATTTTGAATGCATCCCATTTTTGTATTTGCTGGGCAGAGAATATTTTAATGTTGTAAAGTTAATAAAGCACTTGATTGGGATACTGACTTAGATCAGCAGAAGTTATTCAAACAATTCAAACTTGTTTTTTGGACGCCGGCTATTCTGCCAGTTAAATCCAGGCAGCACTTTCTTGTCTTGTGGGATTTGGTTCATTGGGTAAAGGACGCCATCAACATTATTAATAAACTTTACCTTATTCAAATTCCTATTTAAAAAGTAAACATCTATTACATCTCCAGAGCTTCTATTCATGCCAACATAGGCGCTGTCTTCATCCTGAGCATAAAATATACTTTCAGCAGGTACGCCTTTCATTCTTGCATAATCTATATTGCCATTCTTGAAATAACCTTTAAGTGTACGTCCGCTTACCTGATTGAATAAGCCTTCGGTAGTTTGGTTGATTACCATGCTATTATTAATAACTTCAAGTTGCTTCGGATTTTTATTTTCTGTAGTAAGATATATAGTGTCGCCACTAATTTGAGAGTTGTTGCTCCAACAAACTGGATTTTTATATAAACCCAAAGTGGAATCTGTAGTGGAATAGTATAAACTATCTGAAGCAGCTTGCAGGGAGTCATTGAATATTCTTACATGATGGAAGGCTGTAAAATAGCGGATGCTGTCTGCTTCTTTTTTGTTTATAGTTTTTGTTTTTGATAGCGTATCTTTTTTTGTCAGTGTTGTTTTTAACGAGTCATTATTTTTTGTCATTCCTGAATAAATGGTATCGGCTGCAATGTAAGTAGAGTCTTTCCCCTCATAAAATATCATAACAGGTTTTTTTGATGCAAGAAAGGTTTGATTCTTTCTATTTAATAGAATACTATTACCTAGTATAACAACTTTATTGACACTGTCTACCATTTTGCCATTTCCTTCTATATTTATAGTGCTTGTTTTTTCTTCATATTCAATTTTGTTACCAACAATAGAATGGGTACTGTCGCTATAAGTAGTGCGATCTAGGAAAGTGGCTTCTCCGGATTGAAGGTTATAAACTCCGTTGCTTGTATTGATGATGCTGCCGTCCTTGGTAGTGATACGAGTAGGAGCAATGAATGTTGAGGTTTGCGTTTGTGTATTGTAAAGTAAGCTGTCGGCTAGTATATTATAATTGGGGTCAATAAGATGTACTTTCCTTTTAAAATATATATCATTACTATTTGAATAATAAACGGCTTCAGAGCTAGTGAGGGTGGTTGAGCCATTTACAACTCGGCCTCCGCCTTCATAGGTTGCCATACCTGTACCAATATCATAAACAACTTCATTGGCCATTAGAGTACCTTTCTTATCAATAAACCTTACATCTTTTTTTAGATAGGCTTTTCTCTCGTTGCCTACATATCTAAGGTATTGCGAGAATGATTGCACTGAATCTCCATCATTTATGTGAACATTTCCAAATACTTCCGCTATTCCTGTTTCAGGATCAAATACAATGCTATCGCCGCTTAGAATAGTATTTTCTTGTCTAATCATAGCATTGCCTGCAAGAGCCTGCAGCACCTTGCCTGAATCTGTGGTAATCTGTCGCCAACTCTGTGCCTGAATAATCTCAATAGTACGCATGGAGTCGTTTGTTGTAGAGTCGGTGGCTTGCTGGGCCATACCTACAAGTACTGTATTAGTGAACAGTAGTAAAAAAGTTATTTTGGTTAGAGAAGACAAGTGCCGGGTTTATTCAACTTTTTTTTTGAGATAGGGAGCATTAATAGTATCAGGCAATGGCTCCATGAGAGGTGCTTCTGCTTTCTTATTTCCTCCCATTAAAGAAACATTGATATAACGTTTAGGATGCAGTCTAATGTCATCCAAAAGAATATTTATTTTATTGCCTGTTGCTGTAAGGTTATTATAAAGTTTTGGATCGTTCATTAGTAAGCCAATAGAACCACTATCACTATTTAGTTTGCTTAAAGTTGCTTGTAATTCCTTAATAGCTATATCCATTGCTGATATGGTATGTTCAAGATTAAGCTTTGCAAATTTGGCAGATGTGCTATCTAAATTTGTTATGATGTTAGAAATATGCCCATTATTAGAGGCAAGATTTTCTGTAACATCATTGATATTTTTTAAAGTGCCAGCAAGTGGGCCAGATTCGGTATCAAGTATTGCTTTCAGGCTTTTAGAAGCTGCCACTAGTGTTTCTGTGATACTATTCAAATGATTTAGTGTTGCAGCAATATTAGTTTTAGCATTAGCATCAAAAGTAGAATTGATATTATTTACAAGCGTATCTAAAGAAGAGAATGTTTTTTTTACTTCGTTAAGTACAGGGTCCACTTTTTTCATTACTTCTTGAAGCATTCCTTCGTTGGGCATTGTATGAATAGTGTCATTTGCTTTAAGGTAGGTATTGGTATCGCCCAGAGTGATTTCAATGCTGGTATTGGTAATAGGATTTGATTTAATAAAAGCAATTGAGTTGGCCGGGATGTCAATTTGTTTTGTAATATTAAGAGTAACAATAATTTTTCGCATGTCTCTGGAAGGGCTGAGGTCATAAACTGTACCAACCTCCAATCCATTAATTACAACAGCGTTTGAGGCAGCCAAACCTTGAACATTGTCGTAAATGGCATAAATAGTTGTGCTTTTGCTTAAAACCTTTTTTCCTTTCAGGAAATTGAATCCAAGAATGAGCAGCACTATTGAAACGATTGCAATGGCTCCAACTTTTGTTTCATTTGAGATCTTCACCTGTCAGTTAATTTATTAAATTCTTTAAGACTCCAAGATAGTAAGATTGAGCAAATCTATTGTGGTTTTTGTATTTAGTGGGATATTAATTTAATAGTCTGAAATTATTTCCCTGTTTTTGGGCCTTCCAATTGCTCTCTGAACCTAATTACCGATTTTGTAATGACTTCAGCAAGTTCTTTCTGGCCCTTATCGCTATTAAGGTATTTTTCGTCTTCTGGGTTATTGATAAAGCCTGTTTCTATAAGGATGGCTGGCATATTGGTTGCCTGGAGCACCCATATTCCTTTTTGCCTTTGATTTACTCCTAAAGCAGGCCGGCCTGAACTTTCCACTTCTTCATTTACTATAGTTGCAATGCGGTCGCTTTTTTCCTGATAGCGCTTCGCGTATACTTGAGCTATGGCTCTTCCTTCGGGGGTATTGAAATCGAAGTTATTATAAGTAGAATCTGATGATGCTTCAATGTCAAAATCGCCTTCTTCCTGCAGGATGGCCTTTAATTTATCACTTGTTTTATGAGCGGCAAAAATCCATACGCTAGTACCATTGCGTTCCAGGGGTAATTTAAAATACTCATATACGGGTTCGGTAACTTTATAGGGGGTAGATATTTTCTTTTTCTTTTTTCCCTTTCCTTTATAACTAATCTTGTATTTAGTGACTGTATGCGAACCGATCTGGTGGCGTCCTGTTTTTAGAGGTCCTGAATCGGCATGGATACAAATAAAGAGATCTCCCTTGTTATCATTAGCGATTTGAGCCTTTTCTATGGGTGACTGGTAAATATCAGTAGTGCGTGTGGATACTATTTTCAGGTCTGGGAGCTGCTTTCTTAGTTCTTCCACAAGTTTATTAGAAATATCAAGTGTTACATCTTTTTCCTTGGAACGCAGGGAGTTCTCATATTGGCCTACTGCTCCGTGGTCGTTGCCCCCATGACCGGCATCTACAATAATAGTATGTAATTTTTTAGGGGTTTGGGCAAAAATAGAGGGGCATAGGGCAGGGATTAGAAAAACGGAAAAAATAATTATTTCAAGAATTCTCTTCATTGATTTAGATTTTAACTATATAGAGTTCTGACAATTTTGCTATATTGATTACATTTGCCCTAACAGCTATGACCAAGCTTTTCAAAGGTAATGCAAAAACATATTTTCCAATGGCAATTGCATTGCTTTTCATGCTGTTGTCACCTGTTGTCCACATAAAAGCAGGCACTCTTAATAATTTTCACTTTAGTTTAACCAATTGCTTTTACCATCATGATTTCGAACAGGTGTCATCATCTGAACAGCTTCCCCAAAGAATCGATAGTCTGGGGCCTTCAGATACCATTCGTTTTCGTAATTCAAAGGATTCTTTAAGCGCTGCGGTAAATTATCATGCAGATGATTCCATGGTGTTGGACATTCCTGGGAAAAAGATATTGCTGTATGGCAAGGAATCAAAAGTGAAGTATACCGACAATGAGCTGACTTCCCCCTTTATTGAATATTCTCAGCCAACTCACCAAGTGAGTGCTTATTATGTAAAAGATAGCTCTGGGGCTGTAATTTCCTTCCCTACATTTAATCAGGGGGACATGAAGTCGATGAGCGATACGATCATTTTTAATATGCAAACGATGAAGGGTATCACTAAGGGTACCTATACCCAGCAAGGGGAAATGTATATTTATGGTTCAAGGATTAAAAAAGTAAGCAATGATGTATTTTTTGGTTCAGTGGCTAGATTTACTACTTGTAATCTCGATACACCGCATTTTGCATTTGTTAGCAATAAAATAAAATTAATAAGAAACAAAATGGCTATTACAGGCCCTGTTCATCCCGAAATAGAAGGAGTACCACTGCCAATTGTTTTACCTTTTGGGATCTATCCACTTTCTACAGGAAGGCACTCCGGATTTATGGCGCCTTCTTTTTCAGCCAACCAGCAATTGGGATTAGCACTTGAAGGCATGGGATATTACAAAGTACTTAGTCCTAATTGGGATGTTATTCTTCAGGGAACTGCTTATTCTTATGGTGGTTGGGTGTTAAGTGCCAACCCCCGATATTATAAACGTTATCGCTATCAGGGTAATTTTGCTTTTGACATGCAACATTTCAAAAGTGGGTTCAAGGGTGATCCTGATTTTGTTTCATCTCAAACCTTCAATGTACGTTGGTCGCATTCTGTTGACAGTAAGGCAAGGCCCGGAGTTACTTTTAATGCCAATGTGAATGCAGGCAGTAGTAAGTTTAATCAGCAGGTGCCCAATAATCCCACCTTGAATTTTACCAATCAGCTCAATTCATCCATTACCTGGGCTAAGGTGTGGAAGGATAAGCCTTACAACTTATCTATAAGTGCTAATCACAATCAAAATACAACCCAGCGATTAATTAACCTCAATTTGCCTGATGTTGCTTTTAATGTAAATACGCTTTACCCATTAAGAAGAAAGGAAGTGACGGGATCATATAAATGGTATGAGAATTTAGGCATAGCACTAAATTCAAATGTGCGCAGTCTTACTTCTTTTTATGATACAGCTGGAAATATTGGCAAACAAATTCAAAATAACTGGCAATGGGGAGCAACTCATAGTATTCCAATAACGCTATCTCTGCCTCCTTTAGGAGTATTGCAAGTAAGCCCGTCCGTTAGTTATACACAGCGATGGTACCAGAAGAAATTATATAAACAATGGGATCCTTCAGTTCAAAAAATAGATACCACTTTGAATAAAGGATTTTATGCTGCTCAGGACATAAGTTTCGGACTTGGTGTTTCGTCCAGGATTTTTGGAATGGCAACATTTAATCCGCGCAGTAAAGTGCAGGCCATTCGTCATGAAATTAGGCCATCGATATCTGCTAGTTACAAACCAGACTTAAATGGCAAAAACTTTTATAATGCTATTGTTGATTCGTTTGGCAATGTAAATCGATATACTGTTTACGAAGGCAGTGTATTTGGTTCCTATGGCGAAGGCCGTTTCGGAGGATTGTCTTTTAATATTGATAACAACTTACAGATGAAGGTGCGTAATAAGAAGGATACTTCTGCAGCCGGGCTTAAGAAAGTTACTCTTTTGGATGGCTTTGGGTTGGGAGGTAATTACAACTTTCTTGCTGATTCATTTAAGATGAGTAATTTGAGTTTACTAGCACGTACTAATCTTTTTGATAAGGTAAATATTACCAGTAATGCAAACTTTGATCCTTATCTCTCAGGAAATGATGGCAAGCGGATTGATAAGCTTGTGTGGTCGAAGCAGCCGCTTTCGCTTGGAACACTGGTAGCGGGAAGTGTTTCTTTGAGTAGTTCTTTTCGTGGTGGAGATGGGAAGAAAAAATCTACTGTAGTTCCTGGGAATGCCTATACTAGTGGGATTACAAATGATGAGTACCAGCAGGATATTAATTATATAGTTGAAAATCCGGCTCAATTTGTAGACTTTTCTATCCCCTGGAGCATTGATCTTTCCTATTCTTTGCGCCTAAACAGAAGTCGAATTGCAACAGGTTTTAATACGCAGTTGTCGCAAGATGTAAATTGGAATTCTTCTATTAATGTTTCTGAAAAATGGAAATTAGGATTATCTGGTTATTATAATATCACAAAACACCAGCTAGGTACGATGAGTGTTTTTATGTCTAGAGAAATGCATTGTTGGCAATTGGCAATAACGGTTTCCCCGGTAGGCGTGTTTAAGTACTTTAGCATTAATCTCAGTCCTAAATCAGGCTTGCTTCGAGATTTACATATTAATCGCACGCGTTACTTCTATAATTATTAATTATTTTTTTCTATTATAATATCTGCGCACTAATTAGTTGAAAGGCTAATTCAATTTTAATTCAAGGCTTAAGAATTATTATTCATTAATGCTGCTTTCATTATTGAATAGCATTTATCTCTCAATTCCTTTACTTCGCCCGCAGGAGTAATAGGTGGCAGAAATTGTAAGGTAATTTTTCCTGGCAGTAGATAGAAAGTTTTATTGTTTGGAAGTGTTTCGGCAGCTCCCTTGATTACTGCTGTAATAATAGAAGTGTTAGTTTCTGAGGCCAAGCTGAATGCGCCATCATGGAAATCCTTTAATATGTTCTCTGTTTTATTTCTTGCCCCTTCTGGATATATTATCATATGAAGACCAGAGGCCAGCACATTTTTCATTGCAGCATAACTATTACGTCGGCTATTTGCATCTTTTCTATCAACAAGTATTGACCCCATTTTATAAATATCTCCGAAAATTGGTATTCGCGACATTTCAATTTTAGCAATTGTTTTGTTGGGGCCTGGAATTTGGGTGGTTGAAACAAAAATATCCATAAAAGAACGATGGTTGCAAATCACAACATAATTTTCTCCTTTCTTAAAATATTTTTCGCCAGATACTTTTATCCTCACTCCAATAAGGGGTAAAAAAATATGCATCCAAAATTTATATAAATGATAAGCGTAAAGGCTGCGTTTTGGTTCTTTCAAAAAATAGAGAAAGATCAGTGGAATGTAGATAATGAACATAGTTGTAAGAAAGACAATAACTCCCCATATGGCCCAACATCTTGCGAATATATTTTTTAGCATAGGGCTGTAATTTATGGACTTTGCAGTTTCCAGTCAATAGGTGCGTATCCCTCTTTAGTAAGTATTTGATTCGTTTTAGAAAAATGGTTGCTTCCGAAAAATCCTTTATCTGCAGAAAAGGGGGAGGGGTGTGCCGCTTTCAGTATGAAATGTTTTTTTTCATTTATCAGCGATTGTTTTTCATGAGCAAATCTTCCCCAGAGGATAAATACAACTCCTTTTTTGTGGTCAGATATTTTTTCTATAACAGCATTCGTAAATTCCATCCATCCAAATTTTGCATGGCTTGAGGGTTCTCCTTTTCTTACAGTAAGTGAGGCATTTAATAATAATATACCTTGTTCTGCCCAATGGGTGAGGTTGCCTAATCCTTCTGGCATTTTAAGGCCAATATCTTTTTGTATTTCTTTAAAAATATTATTTAATGAGGGTGGAGGTTTTATGCCTGTTGGTACAGAAAAACTCAGTCCATGGGCCTGTCCTTCACCATGGTAGGGATCTTGACCAATAATTACTACACGAACCTTGTCAAAAGGAGTCTGATTAAAAGCATTAAAAATAAGTGGGCCCGGAGGATAAATTACTTTGCCCTGGGCCTTTTCGGTTTTTAGAAAGGTTGCCAGTTGAAGAAAATAATCCTTTTTGAATTCATCCTTCAGTATTTCTTTCCACGAAGGATGAATTTTTACTTTCATTTATGGCTGTGTATTTATTAAAAACGAAAGTTAATACATTATTAGTTTCTATAGGTTGTTCAATGTGAGGGCAATTTCTGTTATGTGTAGAAAAATCAACTAGATTCAATACATATTCTTTATTTGAAGTCAGAAATGAATACGTTTATATTGTTCAAATAGGGATTCCTCTTTTTATCGCCGTTGTTGCTGTTATTCACTAACAACCAGAGCGGCTATGCTAATACTTGTTGGTCATAAGACCAACAAGGGCTGAAAGTTTTTTATACCTTCCCCTCAACGTCTCTTCCGAAGGAGTGACGTTGAGGGGTCATGGAAATAAAATCCTAAATGTCCCCCGACAAGTTGGGGAGACATTTAGGATAATAAAAATGCCCCACCAACTTTGTTGGTAAGGCATTTGTGATCCGGATTGGATTTTCTTTGAACATCCTTGATGGGGGAGCTTACCCAAAGCCTTTCCCCGCCTTTGGCGGGATGGGCATTTTATTTTTTTGCTTCTACAAGCAAGCTTGTCTCGCTCAAAATAAAAATGCCCCACCAACTTTGTTGGTAAGGCATTTGTGATCCGGATTGGATTTTCTTTGAACATCCTTGATGGGGGA